>BNJV01000441.1_pt1 | contig 241136 bp, 368 predicted proteins | sample 8540591 | NCBI WGS metagenome assembly BNJV01 (sample SAMD00202457, study PRJDB9452) | human saliva metagenome | host: Homo sapiens | reverse complement strand
CAAATATAACAGGTGGATTATCAGGATAAGCTATAAAAGCCTGTATACAATTAGAATGGTATACCAAGTAAGCTCAAGCAGTGAACATTCCAATAATTGGAATGGGTGGAGTTATGGATGAATGGGATGTGGTGACTTTATCTCGGCTGAGTGCAGAGTGCAGTAGCTGTAGGGACGCTAACTTTTACAGATCAGTTAGTTTGTCCAAAAATAATTAGTAATTTAGAGGAAAGCACTTAATAAACTTGGAGTAAATCATATTTTTAGAGTTAAAGGGAGAGCTTTTTAGATAGAATATAAGGAGGAAATATGAAAAAGAAATAATAATTGCTTTAGATTTTCCAACATTAGACTTTAGACTTTTAGATAAAATTTAAAGAAAGAAAAATTATTTGTAAAAGTTGGAATGGAATTTATATTTACAAAATCTTCGGTTGTAATTGATGAAATTAAAAAGAGGACACAAAATTTTCTTAGATTTAAAATTACACGATATTCTAATACTGTATACTCAGCTGCAAAAGGTTTAGCTAAATTTAATATGAATATTTTTGACTGTTCATGCAGCTGGTGGAATTGAAAATGTTAAAGGGTGCGAAAAGAGCAATGGTAGAAAGCAGAAGTGAATACAAAGGTTGTTGCTATAGCCCAGCTTACTTCGACAAGTGAAGAAGATATGCGAAAAGAGCAAAATATTCAAACAAAGATATGGAGGAATCGGTACTAAATTATGCAAAAATTGCAAAAAGAAAGTGAGAGTTGATGGAGTTGTATCTTCTGTACTTGAAACAAAAATTGAGAACAAAGTGGAAAAGACTTCATTATAATAAATCCGGGAACACGATTGCCTGAAGATGGGAAAGGGATCAAAAAGAGTTTGCAACACCAATAGATGCAAATAGAGACGGTGCTAGTTATATTGTAGTTGGAAGATCAATAACTGGAAATGAAAAATCCGGAAGTAAGATAGAGACTTATAAAAATATGTTTGAAATGGGAGATGAGTACATTGGATGAGAGAGATTATTAAATTATTACTAGAGATTAAAGCAGTAGAGTTAAGAAGCAAATAAAAGAAAATTGGTTTACGTGGACATCAGGAATAAAAATCGCCAATATATTGTGATAATAGACTTTACAAATGATCGTTTCCTAAAATAAGAAACAAAAATAGCAGAAGAGTTTGTTGAAAAATAAAAGAATTGTATCCAGATGTAGATTATATTGTAGGTACTGCTACGGCTGGAATACCTCATGCCGCTTGGATAAGTGACATTATGGACTTACCAATGTTATATGTTAGAAGTTCTGCTAAAGGACATGGAAAAGCAAATCAAATTGAAGGAAAGTATGAAAAAGGAAAGAAAGTTGTTATAATTGAGGACTTAATTTCATCAGGAGAAAATCATCAGTTATTGCAGCTCAAGACACTTCAAAAAGGAAAGGAATGGAAGTGTTAGGGGTTGTCGCAATATTTGATTATAACTTAAATAAAGCGAAGAGAAATTTGATGAAGCTCAAAATACCGTTCACCAGTACTTACAAAATTATGATGTATTATTAGAACTTGCAAAAGAAACAGGGCTTATTGGAGAGAAAGAAAGTCAAATTTTGTAATTGACTGGAGAAATGAGTTGTAGATAGAAAGTATGAAATATACTATGTTTGAGGTTAAAAATCATAAAATGAAATGTTGAAAAATTCTAGTAGTGTTTATAGACAAAAATAAATTTAATGTGGTAAAATTTTTGTAAAAATAATAACAGAGCTGATAAAAATGAAATATACATTTTATGTTAAAAATAGACAAACAGGAAAACAACAAGTGTGAAAGTGGAAGCAAAAACACATGACCAGAGCAAAAGCTAAAAGCATTGGCACTTTTATGGTGTTGCTTTTATGGGGTAAAATAATATAAAGAGCCTAATAAAATAAAATCATAATAAATTACGTGATATGCTGTAATTACTATATTTGATTTAATCACTAATATTATGAAACAAATAGGAAACTATAAGCTAATATTACTATAGTTAAAATACTCTGAAAAGGAGAATAAATAAAATGGCTAAAAGCGTTGAAGAACAGATTGAAAAGATCTTTGCTAAGGGTTGGTTGTCAAAAGACAAAAAGCATAAAGTATATACACTGAAAGTATCAACCACGAAAATGAGAGCTCTAAAACAGCACCATCTAAAAAGTGGTAGAAAAGGTACAAATTTCCCAGATATAAAAATTATTTATTAAAACGATGAAAGATACCTGTAATGATAGAAGTAAAAGGTGATGAGGGGTTTTCATTAAAGAAAACACAAACGGAGAGATTGATAATTTAACAAAAAGATAATAAAACCTAACTACACTAATATAAAATAAGTTTGCAGTAAATGGGAGACAGTACATTATATTAGAAATGCTATTTTGGATTATACATCTTCATATGACGAAGTTATACCATAAGGGAATTAACAGATATAAGAACAGTGATAATACTATTCAAACAGAAAATAGGTGTTTATTATATATCTAAAAGAAATTTATCTAATGAACAATATTATAAATGGATATGCCGAAACATAGATTGGAATAGAACAGTAAATAAATCAAATAAAATTATTCAGAAAAAGGTGTAATATTTTCCCATAATGTTAAGAGGACTAGGGATAAAAGTATTTATTATCGAATGTATGAATTACGTTTTATCAGATGCAAGTAGATATGACAGTTTATAAATACGACTATACCGTGAATATATTAATAAAAACAATATATTCAACAACAGGTATGTCATAATGAATTAAAAAGGATTAAAATTTGTATTTTTAAAAGATATGAAAAAGAGCTTATTAACAATTTAATTGAATATATGGTCAGACTTACAATATTGAAATTTGAAAAATTATTAGAAGCATATGATAAATGAATATCTCAACGATAGTTTGTGGAATAGAAGAAGATTGAATTATTTGGGAGAAAATAAACAAAATAAATTCTCTCAAGCCAGAAAATGGAATATGTGAAAGCGTAGAAAAAGATTGCAATATAGGAAAACGAAATCCATATAAAAATACAGTAGATCATATATTTATTGATGATGATAATAAAAATTGTTCTTTTTGATTCAAAGTATTTTAACGCAAGTGGATCAACTGAATTATAAACAGTTATTCTATCATTATAATTTAAAGTAGGAAGTACCTAAATTTCTTATACAATGGATTATCATACCCACAGAAACACACTATATGATTTATGGATAGAACTGATTTAGATGGAGTTAGATTTTAGAACAATATATTAACTTGAATTTAGTGTTGGATTATTATTCTGAAATCAATATAAGGTAAGGGTAAGTGAAATTTTTGAGAGAACAAAAATATATCGTTTTGAAAATAGTGTATTTTGATGAAGAAAGCAGGACAGATTTGATTTACATGGAAAATAAAGGAAGATAGTAGAGTCAATTGTAGATACTGAAAATAACAAATTGGATACAAAAGACAAGTGTTGAGCTATTGTATTGAGCTAAACTAGTTTGCTTTCTTTGTTGGGAGCAAAGTTTAAAAATTGGAACCAATGTTTCTGTGCTGGGTACGGTTCACAACAATTAATTAATCATCAGCAATTACGAATACTGTATTAACGGACTACTTAGACTTAACAAAAGAAAAATAATCTTGTATTTGATAAAGCTTCTGTTTATCCTTTTCCTAATTCACTTGCATACTTTAAATTAATTACTCTATATGGCTAATGACTGAAGGTAAGATGGATGCAGGGGACATTAAGTTAAATATTCAAATGATGGATGAGGCGTTGAATAAAGGTAAAGGCTATTTTGAAATGGTATTAGAAGATGAAGGGATAAAAGTCAATATTACGATTTAATTTAAAATCATTTAAAAATTCATATTCTTTATCAGACTTAGTGAAAATGGAATTAACTTATCATGCGGTGCGTGTTGGTAAAAACTAAATTAATTAATCTTGATGCCTCGAAGGAGTTCATATAGAAAATATTGATAAAGAGATAGATGGATATAAAATCGCTAACGAGATGGAATCAATATCTGAAGATGATATAGATGTATTTGATGTATTGTTGGCAGGGGTGAAAAATGATTAAGATTTTTTTATAGATTAGCAGTCGAATTTGAAAAATTCCTTCCCAATGGCATTAGACCAAAAACTTTAACAAAAATTAATTACTGAATTGGATGCTCAAAATAGAAAATTTGATATAGTAGTTCCTCAAGATAAGAAAATAAAAAGAAAAACCAAAATATAAAAATTTGATTGCTACAACTGAAAGAATATTCTAGACTTAGTGATTCAGGTATAAATGGTTTTTCTATCCTTGATAGCGGAAGTAAATATTAGTAATATGTATTTTCAAAATCCGCCAGATACAATTGTACAACAACTAAAAAGGAGTTTATGGAAATATATCAATAACTGAACACGGATACAAAAAGATTTTCTGTAGATATGGTAAAAATTCTATAGAGACTTTGGTAAATATATACTGGGACAAGATGATTCAAAAAATAAGTTAGCGACAAATCTTTATAAAAATGTCTCAGAACTATAATAAAGATAGCCTTTAGTAGTATTATTTTATGCACCAGCAGGAGTAGGAAAAACTGAAACAACAAAATATATTGCCAGCCTAATGGAAGAAAAAGTGTTCAGGAAACAATTTTCTATGTATCAAAATAATTCTCTTTACAGATTATGTCTTTGGTGCAAATCATACAGCTTCTTCACTTGCAAGAGACTTAGTAGAGACAAAGTAATGTTATATTATTCGATGAGTTTGATAAACCTAATAGCATATTTTATAGTGCATTTTATCAGATGTTTGATGAAGGTATTTTTGTTGATAAAAATTATACGTTAAATTTAAAAATAGTATTATTATTTGTACTTCGAATTTTATGAATTTAACTGATGTCAGAAAAACTCTAGGGATCCGATTTATAGTAGATTTGATGCTTTTATTGAGTATAAGGAGTTATCAGAAGAGAAATTTTCTAAGGAACTGATACGGATAAAATTCTTGAAAATATATAATGGCTTAACTGAAACTGATAAAATATTGCTAAACAAGGAAGAAGCATTAAGTAATATCCTGAGATTTGCTAAGATGATGAAAAATGCAAGAGAAATTGAAAAAGTAATAAATGAATATATTTTTCGCTGTTGCTAAAAGTAAAAATCGAAAAATATTTAATTACCTTTCCATCTCCATACCTATATTTTTTCATAATTTTTCTGATTTGATACAGTTCTTTCATATCGATTTTTGCAGAAGAATACTCTTGCATTAGAGTATTCTTTTTCATGCAATGAATCAAGCTCTTTCAGAAATATCCTTGGAGTTTGGAAGTTTTGAGTAATGTTTTTAGGTCTGAAATGGGCATTTTCATAGAGTGTTATTTCTGATTTATGTTCTTCAAAAAGCTTTTATCAGATGGATCTTTCTTATATTCCAGATAGATTTGAGCGATACATTTTTACGGTATGAACTTGTTCCATAGTATTTGATAGAACTGAAATTTTCTTATCAATAACTTTTGATTTCATCTTGTAGATTTTGTCTTTTATCTGCACTTTCCTTAATGAATTCATCAAGTTGGGAGATAGACTTAAATCCATTTTTCACGCATCAAAAGTACAGTATCGGCTGCAGTTTTTCAAATTATGTTTTGTAGCCCAATACTCATAGCCTTTGCTTGATTTTATCTTTTCATTATTTGAAATATCAATAATATTTCCCAACACGTTTTTAACAGTATAAGGTTCTTTGAATTAGCATTATCTAAGATACGCTCTTTTTAATCTATCCTCAGTATAATCTTCTCCAATAGTCTTAGCTCTTGTAAATCTTTCTTTGTCCTTGTGCTTAAATACAATGTGTTTTCCATACTTTGATTTCATAATCAAGGGCAGACATTCTCTTTATAAAATCATCCCAATCGTTTCTGATTGTTTAATAGCTCTATCAATATCAAATTGAAGCTGCTTTTCCAAGAAAGTGCCTTTCTTAAATTGGTTATTTTCATACCATGACTTACTATTAGTTTTATATTTCTTTTCTATAAGTTTCGTAGAACTCATCAATAACAGATAGGTTATTTTCTTTGCACAATTTATCGCTTTGATACCTAATTTGATGATAACTTCTCTTGTTGGATTGGTAGCACTTGCCTGTAACCATATTTACATTATTGAAGATGATATGGTTATGGATATGACCTTTGTCTATATGAGTAGAAAGTACGAACTCGTACTGATCATTAAGTATTCTTTTACAAAGTTCCATTCCAATTTGATGTGCAATTTCTGGCATGTAGCTTCACCCGGTATAAATGATTGAATGAGGTGTCTTGCAAGTACAGTTCCACTAACTTTATTATCTTCTCTAGTCTTCATAAAAAAGCAGTATGGGCAGTAGAAGCAAAGCACTTATTTGTGCTTACCAATATCATCTGTCTTTTCTTCATTTGGTTATATAGGCAATAGAAAGATTAAGCGTAGATTTTATAGGATGAATTTTTGTGATTGCCACTTATACTGTCATCTCCTTTGTCGGTAGTTTTATTAAGTAGTAGGGAATGTATTTGCCATATTTCTTTTGAAAGATGTTCAATTTGAGATTGCATATCTTTGATGTCATCGCTATAGATAATACCAGTAGAATTAACTCAGTTTTAGTAATTTGGTTTTACACTACTTGTATACCTAAAAAGTAATCCTTGTATTTCTCTAAATGGGCTGAAAATCGACAACATAAATATCTGATTCAGATACTACTTTTTCTTAAAAATGGTTCATGATCTTTACACTTTGCCATCTTCATTTTCTTTTTCAAAAGAGCCTTTTTCATCTTCTGTTAAGTTTATTTTCAGCTGAACATTTCTAATTCTATTTGCCATGTCTGTAACTTTCCTTTCATAAAATATTTGGGGTCTTAGGGTACTCCCTAATCAAGTTAAAAATTGATAAAAAGAAGCAACTCCACGAGGGCTGCTTCATCGATTTTTAGTAAGTGGGTACACACTTACTGTGCTTGCTACATAAGAATGATTTGTAAAAGCAAGCGTTAAGCGAGATATGAGTTTGTGTCTTAATTATACCAAGTATAGAAGTTAATGTCAGTGTATTTAAGAAACTATTTTATTGAAATATATTGTGGAAAAGGCTAAGATAATGGATTATTATGATAAGTTTAAAGCTTTATTCAATCTGATAAGGCTGGATAATATATTAAATGAATTGAATGATGGGGAGTTGTCTGCAGGGATATTGTAGATAAATTTGCTCTCACCAATTCAAAGATTTCGTATTATTTAGTGATACTAAAAAGTAAATATAGTTACAGGAAGAAAATATAAGAATTTTTATTTCTATAGCCTAAATCTAAATGTTATTCAGAAAACTCTCAACTTGATTTGATAGATTTCAAAAATAAAATTTACATAAATAAGCTTTCTAAAATTAGCAATTACAAGGATATGAAGATTTGACTGATAATTAGGAGGATTATGTGCATGGGATGGGTTATGCACAATTTAATAAAAGATTCATAATTTTTGTGTGGGAAATCTTATTGTATTTATCCTTTCCTAATTACAAACTTAATAAATTAAATAGTAGAACTGTTTTTAATCATTTGAGAGGACTTGGTGTGTTATCATGTCGTAGTCTTCTGTTTTTCAAACAAGATTTTGAAACGAAAAAGGAGGGAAAAATAGAATAAATAATATTTCTTGTATGTAAATGGAAAGAAGATCAAAGTTAGGAGGAAATTTATAAAGTCTATTGGAAAGAGAAAAATAATGAGAATTATTTGAAATAGATAGATTGAAAAATCAATCATTTATTTTTTTATTATTATGACCATGATGGACATTTTTGAAGATGAGGATTTGTTGTAGATAAGAATATATGATTTAGAGACTGGAGAAGCTAAAAAGGTAAATATACTTTAATTTTTGAAGAAGTCAATAGTCTTAATCAGGGAAATATCAAAGTTTATACAAAACTTCCATATTGGTTTAAAATACCAACTCCATTAGGTAATTATAATCCAGATTGGGCAATATTAGTAGAAGACCCAAATTAAAATAAAGAAAAATTATATTTTATTGTTGAAACAAAGGAACGACTTTTTGAGGAAGGTATAAGAGGGCTAGAGGATTCAAAATTGAATGTGGAAGGAAACATTTTGGAGCAGTAAGTTGATTATTCAGTTTTGTGCTATTATGCGTGATTTTTAAAGACTATATTGAAAAATAAAAGATATAGAATTCCTAAATTAGTTCTTTTTCCTGATTTTTAATAATAAACTTTCAATTTTATATTTCTATTTTCATTTAAGTATTATTTTTGTTTTAAAATATATTATTATTAGTTATGGATATACGGTTTCTTTCTTTATATTTTTGGCATTTAAGATTGTACTGTATATCCTATTTTTCAAGTAATTTTGTGACACTTACTATTTTAATTTAGGGTGACTTAGGTTGCAATAGCCTTTTGTTGTATTGAAATATATGATATAAAATGATAATATACATCTATACAACATAGTGAGGAGGTAAGATGTTATGAATATATTAGTTGTAAATGGACATCCAGATAAAAGAAAGTTTTTGTGAGCAATATTTAATTCATATGTGGATAGTATAGATAGAGATAAGCATGATATTGAAACTTTGAAACTTAATGATATGAATTTTGATCCTGTTTTTAAGATATGGCTATAGAAAAAGAATGGAAAATGATGAAAATATATCTAGGTCTCAAGAACTTTTGCTTTGGGCAGATCATATTGTATTTGTTTTATCCTATTTGGTGGAGTTCTATGCCTAGTCTTTTAAAAAGGATGGATAGATAGAGTGTTTACACCAGGTATAGCTTATTCTTCTAATAAAAGTGGTATTTTTGTTATAAACTTCTAATGGGAAGACAATTTAGAAACTATTAAGCAGTAAAACTGCTGAAATATTTGCAACTTCACAGGGCACCTACTTGGTGGTATAAAATATTTTCAGGATCTGTAAGTATACCTGATAGTTATGGAGTATCAGTTTTTGAAAAATGCTGTACTTAACCATTGTGGTATAAAGACTAAAAGAGTTACAACTTTTTGGGAACATGGGAAGAGATAGTAATACACTGAGCAAAGAATAGATTTTTGAAAAAAGGTAGAAAAATTGCTAAAAATATTTAGAAAATATATATATTATACATACTGAAAAACATTAGACTTTACCTTTTTGTGATCAACTAACTAAGTTGACTAGGAAAACTAGTTCTTAATTATAGGTCAACATTCTTTGTGTGCATTCATTTTAGATGTGCACACGAGAAAGAGTATGTAAAGAGAAAAATATTAGAAAAATGGAGGTTAGAAATGCCTATTAAGAAATTAAAACCGATTACTAGTGGGACACGTTATATGTCTATATTAGTAAACACAGAGTTAGACAAAGTTAGACCTGAAAAACATTAGTTCATTATCTTATGGTATAGAACAACTATGGACACAGAACAGGAAGAAATAGACACAAAGGTCACAAGAGATTATATAGAGTAATCGATTAGAAAAAGAAACAAATTAGGAATACCTGCAAAAGTTGCAACAATAGAGTATGATCCTAATAGAACAGCAAATATTGCTTTATTACATTATGTAGATGGAGAAAAAGAGATACATCTTAGTTCCTAATGGTTTAAAAGAAAGGTGATACAGTTTTAGCTATACAGTATGCAATTGAATTTCCAGAAAAAGTTAGATCTTTAGTTCTTATAAATTCTCCGTATCAAGTATCTGATACATTATTAAATTTACAAAAATATATTTTTAAACTTATGCCATCTGTATTATTTAAGCAAGGATTTTCAAAATGGATTGTTTAAAAATAATTGATGCTATTTAAAGAAAAATTCTATAAAAAGTTAGTAGTATAAAAATACCTACTTTAATTATTTATGGAGAAAAGATAGTATTAATAAAAATCTGCATTTAAATTATCAAGAGATATAAAAGATTCTAAATTAATAGAGATTAAAAAAATCAAATCATCAAATTAACATCGAACAACCAAAAAGTTAGCTGATGAAATAAATATTTTTGGAGGTATATAAATGAAATAAATATGAAGTAGTTGAAAATAAAGTTATTTAATATAAAAATAAAATATTAAATGAACAATTATACTAGAAAATTATTTTTATGAAAAATTCAATTTACAAAAATTTTCAATAAAATAATTGATTTTTAAAATACTTTCAATATATAATATAATAGTGTAAACTAAAAAGAAAGTGATATTAAAAATGAAAAATAATTTCATTGTAATGAAATAAAAAGAATATATAAAATTTAATAATTTGAATAATTGTTGTGACTTAAATGAAATTCAAAAATAAGAATATTGTTATACTTGGAAATTTTGATGGAGTGCATAAAGGGCATCAAAAATATTTCAAGAGGCAGACATATCTTTCAAAAATATTTAAGTATAATAAAATTGTGTATACATTTAGAGAATATCACAGTAACAAGAATAACGACAATTTCAGAAAAATTAAACTTAATAAAACAATATGACATAGATTATGTTTATTTAGAAGAATTTGATGAAGTAGAAATTTATCTCCAGAGGATTTTGTAAAACAAATTTTAGTAAAAATTAAATGTAAAGGAAATTTTTGTGGTTTTAATTTTACTTTTTGGGAAAAATAAAGAAGGAAATATTAAAACTTTAGATTTTTAAAAGAAGAATATAATGATGAAATTAAATTAAATGTTATAGAGCCTGTGACCGATAATAGTGGAGAAATAATAAGTAGCACTAGAATAAGAAAGTATATTGACTGATTTAAAAATGTGAAAAATATTATGGGACATAATTATTTAATAATGGGAGAAGTATACACGGTAAAAATTAGGAGAGTTTTAGGATTCCCAACAGCAAATTTAAAATTTAAAGATAAAATTTATCCACAATTTGGAGTTTATGGTGCTTATGTAAGTATTCAAGGTGATGATAAAAATTTATAATGTTGTAATAAATATTGGGAAAAATCCTACCGTTGACTTTACTGGATTTTCAGTTGAAAGACATATTTTAGATTTCGATAAAGATATTTATGGTAAAATTATTTTTAATTGATGTTTTAGAAAGATAAGGTCTGAAAGAAAAATGGAATCATTAGATGAGTTGATAAATCAAATTAATAATGATACACAAATATGGAGAAAAAGAATAAATGAACAATACTTTGATACAAATAAAAATAGATAATTTTGAAGGATGAATTGGACTTATTACTTCATTTAATTGATAAAAAACAAATGAAAAATTGCTGAAATTAATATTTCACAAATTATGAGATGATTATCCAAAATATATAAAAGAACAGAAAGAATTAAATTTAAAAATTAAAGTTGAATTTTAATTATGGCCACTGAACTTATAGAAATTAAAGCTTATTCGATATTAAATAAAAAGAGAGAGGAAAAATAGAAGATTTAGAAAAAGAATTGTGAATACAAATAAAAGAAATATCAGAATTGTTTTCAAAAAGTGAAAAATGAATACAATATACCATATAAACGAAGTGGAACTCAAAATAGAAACAGCAATAATTGAGTATGATTTATCAAAACTTACATTAGATAATATAGTTAAAAGTTTTAAAAGAATTTTTAAAAGAAGAAAAAGAGATATCTTAATTTTTAAATTTAGAAGAAGAGTATAGTACAAATGATGCATGAAATTTATGAAATTATAGAAAAAGAAAATAAAGTAGAATTTAGTACTCTTTTAAAAAGTAAATTTACAAAAACACGAATAGTTACTATATTTTTAACAATTTTAGATTTATTTAAAATAGGAGAGATTGATATATCATTTGAAAAAGACAAATTTTATATATCTAAAATTATTAATAATATATTTTTAGTAATGATAGAAAAGATTATTTTTATTTATAATACAATAATCTTTTTGTTTATTTGTTATTTTAAATATGATATAATCATAATAATTAAAAGATTATAATTAAGAAAAGAGGAATAATGTTTAAATCAAGTATTATAGTAATGATAATAAATATGATAAGTAGACTACTCGGTCTAGTACGTGAAATGGTTATAGGAAGTGTTTTTGGTGCGTCCGGAATGACAGATGCATATGTGAGTGCTACTCGTATTCCAAATTTTTACTACATTATTTGGAGAAGGTTCTTTAGGAACTGTGTTCATTCCAATATATAATAGAGGAATGGAAGAAAAGTGGAGAATAAATGAATTTGTATTTTCAGTATTAAATTTAATAATTGCATTTACATCAACTATGTCTATTATAATGATTGTTTTTCTCAAGGCAAATACTAAAAGATAACAACAGGGTTTAATGATCCTGAAAGATTTGAAATAGCTAATATTATGTTAAAATTGTAGCATTTTATTTTTATTCTATTGCATTGTCCGGCGTAATAGGCTTCCATTATTAAATAATTATAAAAATTTGCAGTATCTGCTTGTATGGGTGTAGTTTTTAATCTTACAATTATAATCGGAACATTACTGATGAAAGATAAATTAGGAATATATGGATTGGGGATAGCATATTTACTTCCGGATTTATTCAACTTTTAATATTACTTCCACAATTTTTCAAATAATGAAAGTTATAAGTTTATATTTAATTTTAAAGATAAATATGTGAAAAGAAATGTTTATGTTACTCTTCCTACTTTAATTGGAATTTTTCGGGTTATCAATTTAATGAAATTATTGATAACAGATTTTGCAACAATGCTTACTGCTGGAACTGCAAGTGCATTAAATTATGCTAGTAGACTATATTTATTACCAATAGGTGTTTTTGCAATATCATTATCGGTCGTTATTTTTCCGACACTTTCAAAAGCAGTTGTTAAGAATCAAAAAGAAAAAGTTAAAAAGTTATAGAGCAGGGAATGAATTTATTAGCATTTTTGATAATTCTTCATCTGTAATTTTATATAAATACTCATTTGAAAGATGTATAAAATTAATTTATAAAAGAGGAAACTTTAGTGATAGAGCAGTTATAACTACATCTGAAACTTTAAAATTTTATGCTTTAGGATTAGTGTTCTTCTCAACAATTCATTTATTAACAAGAAGTCATTATGTTTTTAAAGATAGGAAAATACCTGTAATTTCCTCATTTATTACAATTTTTGTAAATATATAGATATTATATATAAAGAATATAAAACATATTGGATTAACTATTGCAACATCATTTTCAGCAATGATAAATTATATAATATTATTAATATCATTAAATAAAAGACATATAAAATAAATATATTTAGGTATATAATATTTGTCATATCAATGATTATAATATCTTTTAGTTCGTATTATGTATCTACAAAATAATATTTAATAGGAAAATATGCTGTTTTAGGAAATATCTTATTATTTGGAATTATTTATTTAATGCAAGTACTTTTTACTTGCTGTATTAAGAAGTTATATTGTAAAATATGTTTAAAATTAAATAGTACAAGAGAGAGAGTACAATTTTGAGTTGTATTCTTTCCATATTAATCAAATATTTTGAAATCTCATTATAAAAATAACAAAAATAATACAAGTTATCAAATATTTTGATAAAATAAAACAAAAAGTAACAGCTAAATATGTGAATTTTAATTTGCACAATAAATTAGTACAAGTGTGCAATTTATAGTTATTATAAAAATTTTAAAACAAAAAGAGAAAAACAGATATTTAATACTGAATTTTTATATTTTATACATAACATACATTATCGGACATATAAAAATTAAAAATAAAAAGAGTTCTATATAAAATAATAAAACTCTTACATTTTCATAATTAAATTATTAACTATATAATTATATTAAATTACTTACTTATATATCTATAATATACATTTTTATTTTGAAGGAATTCCTTACTATTTATAGAAAAGCTGTTAAAAATAAATCTGAGTGACACCTTTATGTTCTGCAACTACAATAAAGTATATTTTTATTATTAATGATAATAATGTTCTTTTTAGATTTTGATTGTTTTTGTTACACAATCAGGATAATTTAATACTTCTTCAATTATTTCTAAAATTAATTTCTGGATGTTTTTAATATAATGTGTTTTTTCAAATTGTTCTTTACTCATAACAACCCTTTGATGTAATTTAGCTTGATATTCATATATTTCGATTCTTTTTCCTGTTTAGTGTATCTAATTTTTATCTTTCATAAATTACTCCAATTTTTAAATATCATTCAACTTATATAATTCTTGTATTATTTCTTGCTGGAATTCTATGTTTTAATTTCCATAATATTTTCATGGTTTATCTCCATAGCAGAATAGTAGTCAGCATTTCTAAATATATAAACGGATTAGTTTTTATTTCCATTCATAAAAGCAAATTTTCTAGCAAAATATGAATTTCATAGCCTCTCTCTATGTTTTACAAAACATTTCTCCTACACTTGAAGAATGATATGTTTTAGGTTGACTTATCCATTGAATTATATTATCAGCATATAAAGAATTGTCATATTTTTAGATTTTCTTGACTAATATGCGATTGTAACTCAGTGAGTTATGAATAAACAAATATCTTTATCTGTATTAGCGTACTTACCTGCTCCATGTCCTTTGTTGGTACTTTGGAATCTAATAATATTTGTAAATCCAATTCTCATGTATTCTTTATGTGTAAAGTAAAATATTTTCATTAAATTCTTCTAAATCATTATTCTTGATTCAATTTAACCCTAAATTTAATAAAGATTTTAATCTATTATATCAAATTTATTTTTCAAGAATTGATTTGTATGCTTTAGAGATTACCTTATCCATATAATTTTTCTTCTAAAACATTATCTTCAATTAATTCTTTTGAATATTCGATCTATAAGATATAATTTTTAAATTTACTTTTTGTTTTACATGTCTATAATATTCGCTGATTAAATATTCTTTATTTACAAAAATATCATTAAAATGTGTGTGAGTTTGTTCCGATAATATTTTTACAATTAGTAAATGGTTCAGTTAGAATAATCTCTAAATATGATAATAGTTCTATTTTCTTTTATATTTAATTGATTTTTGCTTTAAAATTATCATTTTTCAAATAATATCTGTGCATCGTAAAAAGAACCTAATTTACTACTTAATTCTTTAGAAATATTAAGGTCAAAATCTAAAATTTCTAGATACTCTTCTCGATTCTTACCAATTTCATCTTTATATTCGTAATAAAGTTCTTTTAAAATATTTTTACTGTTAAGTTTATTTTTCAATAATAATTCTTTCTTGACAAATTCGATCAAGTTCAATATATGAGCTCCTGGAATATTAGAAATTGATTTTTATTTCGTTAATTATTTTTCCTTTTTATCATAAATATAATCTTGTATTTTTCAGAAAAATTTTAGTTATTAAATAATCTTTTTATGATTTTCAATAAAATCAATAATAGTAACAAAATCCTTATTTTTATATTTTCTTAAGCCACGTCATTTGTTGAATAAATATAGTAGATGATAATGTAGGTCGTAAAAATAATAATAAATTTATATTTGGAATATCTACTCCTTCATTAAAAATATCAACTACACACAATATTTTCTATATCTTTAAACTTATTCAATAAATTAGACCGTTCAGTCGTATTAGTTTTTGAAGTAAGAACTTTTAGATTTGTAGCCCGCTTTTTATAAATTCTTTATTCATAAAATTTGCATGTTCTATATTTTCACAAAAAGCTATAGCATAAACAATCTCCACAAAATCCAAATTTATAATTTTATCTAAAAATAGTCTGTTCTTCTATATTTCAAGTTTTGAGTTAATTCACTTTCATCATATTTTCCATTTTTATAGGTAATTTTATTATAATCTATTGTGGAATCATTTATACCAAAGTAATGAAATGGTGCAATCAAATCTTGCTCCATAGCTTTTTATTAATTTCATCGACAAATTATAGTTGCATAAAGTTTAAAAATGTTTTTCCATCCATTCGTTCGGGCGTTGCAGTTAAACCTAATAAAATCGGGGTTCAAAATAATTTATTATTTTACATAACTGTCAGCACTTGCATGATGAAATTCATCAACCACAATATAATCAAAAATAATCTTGTTTAAAGTTTTTATATTCTGTTCTTAATGTTTTGAATCGATGCAAAAATAATCTTTTTATTTATATCTTTTATTCACAAAACATATTCAAAATTATATTAATTTTAATATATTTTCTAAAAACTCTTATTCCGTTTTCAAGTAATTCTTCTCTATTTACTACAAATAATACCCTAGGTTCTTTATTATTCATTGAAAAATAATTTTTATATCTAAAGCTGCTAAATATGTCTTTCCTGTTCCAGTTGCTGCAACAACAAGCCCTTTGGTCTCTCCTTTTTCTCTAGTTATTTCTAAATAAAAATTCTTTCTGCATAGTATTTGGCTTAAATTCATTATATTTATCGTTTATTATATATAATCAAAAGAGTATCTTGCTGTATATTTTTCTTTTTATATTCATCATATTTTTGTATAAAATCATCAGTTAATTCTATTGCTTTTCGTTACTATTCCACAATTTTTAAATTGTTTCATACTTTTATCATAAATTTTATTATTATTTGTTAATTTTACATTCCACTCTTCTGCGGAATATAAAGCACTTTGACTAATATTTGAAGAACCAATTATACATGTTGAATACTTTTCTTTTTCAAATAAATATGCTTTTTGTATGAAAACTTTCTGATGAATTATTATATATTTTAACTTTTATATTTTTATATCTTTGTAATATTTTGAAGAGCTTTTTACATCTGTAATATTCAAATATACAGAAGTTATTATTTCTCCTTTAATTCCTCAAGTTCTTCAAAAATATTTATTAAAAAGCTGAATACCAGAAAACTTAATAAAAACTAACTATAAAATAAAAATTTTTACAATTCAATAATTCTTTTTAAGACTACATTTATAAATTTAGCTTTTTCATTTATAATTAATTCATTCAAATTATCATTTATTCCTAAGTTATTATCTAAAATTAATGGAATTTCCTAATTTTTGATTTATAGAATTTTCTACATATTCAATTGCTTTTTGTACATCATTTTTATTTAATAAACTTGAAATTTTGTTCGCTTTTGTTCTAAAATTTCAAATTTTAAAAACTCTTCATAATTATCTAAATCAATAATTTTCCCATTTTTATTATTTTTACTATTTAAAAATTTCCATTTTTCTCCAATATATAAAACTAGCTAATAAAGCTAGTTTTAAGATTTATTTTCAATTTTTATTAAGAAAAATTTATTACACTCTTGCAATTGGATGTTTTGTCATTTTAAAAAGAACTCTAAATGTAATTAAAAACATCATAAAAGACTTCTCATGTAATTGACTTTCATCTATAGGTACTTTATAAAATTTAGCACATTCCATAAGTTTTGGCCATATTTATAAGTACCATAAGTTGAATTGATACCAGCTTTAACTATATTGATATTTTCTATCATTGTATCATACTGATTTTTAATGGAAAAGGAATAAAACTCCTATCAAACTTTATATTATGGGTGATATACATCGAGAGGTATCTTGACAAAACATATAAAATGAATCCAAATCTTCTTTAAATGTTTTTAGCATAATTTGTTCCTACTCTCAATAACTTCATCTGTAAGCCCATTTTACTTCTATTGCACCTCAGATTTATTTTTCGCCTTCATTTCTAAAAATAAAATCTGTCATATTCTGAAACTTTAGTCCATTTGTTGTTATCAAAATCATAATTAACTTTTTATAGCTGAAATAGATAAAACTGAACTCCTTGACACGCCATTTGTTTCAACATCAAAAATATTATATTTTTATTCATAAATATACTCCCATAATCTGTTAATCATTTAATTTTAATACAGATAAGAAAACTGCTTGAGGTATTTCAACATTTCCTAATTTGCTTTCATACGCTTTTTACCTTCTTTTTGTTTCTCTAATAATTTTTCTTACGAGTTATATCTCCACCATAACATTTTTTGCTAATACATCTTAGTGCTTTTAATAGTTTCTCTTGCTATTATTTTTGAACCCTAACGCTGCTTGTAAAGGTACTTCAAACTGTTGTCTAGAGTATAACATCCTTTAATCTTTCTACAATCGCTCTTCCTCTATGATAAGCATTATCTTTGTGTGCAATGAAAGAAAAAGGCATCGACAGGATTACCACTAACTAAAATATCTACTTTTACTAAATCTGATTCTTTATATCCAATCATTTCGTATTCAAATGGAAAGCATACCCTTTAGTACGAGATTTTAATTTATCATAAAAATCTATAACAATTTCAGCTAATGGTAAATCGTAGCTTATCATTGTTCTTGTGTCATCAAGGTAATTCATATTCAAAAGTTCCTCTTTTTCTTGACACAACTCCATTACATTTCCCACACAATCTTTTGGAACGATTATTGTCCCTTTTACATAAGGTTCCTCTATGTATTTTTCCCAACCGGAAATTCAGCTGGATTATCAATTATTAAAGTTTCTCCAGTTTCAGTCGTTACATGATATTCAACTGATGGTGCAGTTGAAATTAAATCTATTCCAAAATTCTCTTCAAGTCTTTCAACTATAATTTCCATATGTAATAATCCTAAAAACCACATCTAAATCCAAAACCCTAAAGCTAATGAAGTTTCAGGGAACATAAGATAATGAGCATCGTTTAATTGTAGCTTTTCTAATGCATCTCTTAAATCTTCATAATCATCAGTTGAAATTGGATAAACACCAGCAAATACCATACTAACGCAGGTCTATAACCTGCAAGAGGAATATTAGTTGGATTTTTACATGTGTTATTGTATCTCCAACTTGTGTATCTTTTATAGATTTAATTCCTGTTATTATATATCCTACTGATCCTGCATAATTCTTCAGTTTCTTTCATTTTTAGGAGAAAAATACTCCAATTTCTAATATGTCAAACTCTTTCTCTGTTGACATAATTTTGATTTTATCTCCTTTTTAGAGTACCTTCCATAATTCTTATATGTTATAACTCCTCTAAAATCATCGTAATGCGAATCAAAAATTAAGGCTTTTAATGGAGATTTTGTATCTCCTTTGAGCTAGGATATATTCAATAATTCTTCTAATAAATCTTCAATACCAAGTCCTGTTTTTCCTGAAACTAAAAACCGCATTATCTGAAGGAAGTCCAATTACATCTTCAATTTCTAATTTTTACTTTTATCTGGATCAGCTGATGGTAAATCTATTTTATTTATAACTGGTAAAATTTCTAAATCATTTTCCAATGCTAAATATACATTTGCAAGCGTTTGTCTTCCAATTCCTTGAGCTGCATCAACAACTAACAATGCTCCATCACATGCTGCCAAAGATCTTGAGACTTCATATATAAAATCAACGTGTCCCGGAGTATCAATTAAATTTAATTCATAGTCTTCTCCATTTTTGCTTTATAGTTTAATGTGACTGCTTGAGCTTTTTATTATTCCCTTTTCTCTTTCTAAATCCATACTATCTAATAATTGATCTTTCATTTCTCTTGAAGTTACAGTTCTGTCATTTCTAATAATCTATCAGCTATAGTAGATTTTCCATGATCAATATGAGCTATAATAGAAATTCCTTTTATTTTTCTTGTTTAATCATTCTTTTTCTTGTCCTCCGAACATACTAATATATGATATTATATAATAAGTACTAAATTATTTCAATGTTTTGATTATATTTTACTAATAAATTTTTGAAAAATTATATATATAAAGTTAAAAGGATAAGAGATTTTCTTATCCTTTAATTAATTATTTTTATAAAAATATTTTTCAATAATTATAAATCATTTAGACCAAAATGAATAAGGTAATAAGTCTTTTATGTTCCAAATGTTATATTTTCTTCTTTATTTGTTAAAATTATAATAGTATCTTCATCAGAAAATTCTGAAATTACTTGTCGGCAAGCACCACAAGGACTAATTGGCTCTGGCGTTCCACCAGTAACAACTAATACTTTTATTTTTCATCCCTTGTGTGTACGGCTGTTGGTATAACATTTCTTTTTCAGCTGCAAATTCCTAAACCATAAGAGCATTTTCAACATTTACATCCAACATGTTTTATTATCATTGTCATCAATTAATAATGCTGCTACGGGAAATTTTTGAATAAGGAACATACGCTTTTTCTAATACTGTGTTTACTTCTTTTTATGTATTTTTATTTCATCTTCTGTTAATATAATTTTGCCATTTAAGTCACCTCTTTAGAAATAAATACTCTCTCTAAGCGAGAGGTTTAAATATTTTAATAATCAAAATTTATAGATTTAAACGCTTTCTAATGCTACTTCAATCATATCATTGAATGTAGTTTACTTTAACTTCTTCTGAAGTAACTTCACCGTGCTACTAATGAATCACTTATTGTAAGTAAAGTTAATGCATTTACACCAAATTTAGCTGCAGTTGTATATAATTGAGCTGTTTCCATTTCAACACATAATACTCCAAATTTTTGCCCATTTTTCCATGCTTCGGGGATCATCTCACAAAGTATCACTTGTTAAAACATTTCCAGCTTTCATACTCAATCCTACTCCCTATTTCGTGAGCTTTTTAAAAATAATTCTAGAATTTGCTGTTGGAGCATAGTCAGCACCATTAAATCTTAATTTATTTATAGCTGAGTCAGTTGAAGCAGACATAGCTATTACAACATCTCTTATTTTTATATTTTCTTGAATTGATCCAGCTGTTCCAATTCTAATTAAATTTTTACTCATATTCATTTATTAATTCGTAGTATAAATTCCAATTGAAGATACTCCCATTCAGTTCCTTGAACTGAAACTTTTTCCTTTGTAAGTTCCTGTAAATCCTAACATTCCTCTTACATTATTATGATTGAACTACATCTTGTAAAAATGTTTCTGCTATATATTTTGCTCTCAACGGATCTCCAGGTAATAATATTGTTTCTGCTATATCTCCTTTGTTTGCTCCTATATGCGGTGTCGCCATTTTTATTCCTCTAATTTATTTTTACTATTAATAGTATAACACATTTTTGTTTTTCATAATAAACTTTTTATTATTAAAATGTAAGTTAAGCATTTACCTCTTTTTATTGTATAATATTTGTAAAAACAACCGTTCTAAGAAAAGGAGTATAACATTATGCAAATAAAGAGTTATTTAATATCAGTTATATCATTTGAAGTTTTCCACCAAATAAGAATTTCTCAAAAGAAAACTTATGAAGTGACAAAAAGAATTGTGAATTAAATCCTGATTTTATAAGTGTAACTTATGGAGCAGGAGGTACAAATAAATCTGGTACTATCGAAATTGCTTCTCATATATATAACTTAAATATTGAAGTTATGTCACATTTTAACTTGCATAGGAAGTAAAAAGCAAGATATATCAAATTATATTCAGGAAATTAAAAAGCATAACATAAAAATGTTTTTAGCTGAGAGACATTCCACAAGGGAGAGATGAGAGTATTTACAATGAAGGTGATTATAGATATGCTTCAGATTTAATTTCTGATATAAAATCTGAAGATATTACAATAACAGGGCTTTTTATCCAGAAACACATTTTGAAAATAATGATTTACAAGATCTTATTCATTTAAAAATAAAGTTGATTTAGGTGTTGATTTTTCTTATTTCACAAATTTTCTTTGATAATGATAAATTTTTAATTTTTATGGAACAAGCTCAAAAAAACTTAATATTAATGTCCCGTTATCTGCAGGAATTATGCCTGTAACAAATGCAGCACAAATAAAAAGAATTACATCTTTATGTAAAAAGCTCTATTCCTAAAAATTAGAAAAATCTTAGATAAATACGGACATGACTCAGAATCAATGAAAAAGCTGGATTTATTTGTGCTACTGAGCAAATTATCGAGCTTCTTGCTAATGATATTCCCGCTATTCACTTATATGCTATGAATAAGCCTGAAGTTGCTAAAGCTATAATTAATAATATTGAATTTGTTAGATAAAAATACTCTTTGGTTTTCCCAGAGTATGAATTATTATTACTATTAAAAATTATACATTTCTATCAAATTTCTTTCTTTCATTTTTCATTTAAGTATTTTTCTAAGTCTTATATGATTTGGAGTTATTTCCACCAACTCATCATTTTCTATATATTCAAGAGCTAATTCCAAAGTAAATACTTTTAGGAGGTGCTAATTTTTACAGCATCATCACTTCCCGCTGCTCTCATATTTGTTAATTTCTTACCTTTACATACATTTACAACTAAATCATTCTCTCTTGAATGTTCTCCAACTATCATTCCTTCATATACTTCTACTCCTGGATCAATAAATAAAATTCCTCTTGGTTGTGAAAGTTATTTAATGAGTATCCTAAACTTGTTCCAGGCTCCATAGCGATTAACACTCCTCTTCTTCTTCCCGTAACCTCTCCTTTAAAAGGCTCATATTCAAAGAATGAATGATTTAAAATTCCAGTACCTCTAGTTTCTGTTAAAAATTCATTTCTAAATCCTATCAATCCTCTTGATGGAACTTTAAATTCAAGTCTAGTGTAACCGTCACTTCCTTGAACCATATTCAACATTTCACCTTTTCGTAATCCTATTTTTCAATTACTACTCCTACAAATTCATCAGCAACATCAATTGTGCCAATTCTATTGGCTCCATTTTTCTACACCATTTTTCTTCTTTGTAAATTACTTCTGGTTTTGAAACAGCTACCTCATATCCTTCTCTTCTCATATTTTCTAATAAAAATTGACAATTGAAGCTCTCCTCTACCTTTTACAATGAACGCATCTGGAGAGTCAGTCATTTCAAGTCTCATACTTACATTATGTTGAACTTCTTTTTGTTAATCTTTCTAAAATATTTCTCGAAGTTACAAATTTTCCATCTTTACCTGCAAATGGAGAATCGTTTACTAAGAAAGTCATTGCAAGTGTCGGCTCATCAATATCAATCAACGGAAGTGGTCTCGGATTTAATTTATCTAGCGACAGTTTCTCCTATATCAATTTTTCTATCCCAGCTATTGTAACAATATCTCCTGCTACCGCTTCTTCCATTTCTATAAGTCCGTTATAACCGTAAATTCTTGTAACTTTACCGTTTACCATTTCTCCATCTCTTTTTATTAAAGTTATTTCTCCCATTTTTACAATTTTACCATTATAAATTCTACCTGTTCCTAATTTACCAACTATATTCATCGTATTCTGTATTAGTTACTAACATTTGAAACGGCTCATTTTCATCTCCTTCTGGGTCATCAACATGATTTAAAATAAGATCATATAAAGGTTGCATATTTTTATTTTCATCTTCTAATTCCATCTTAGCAAATCCATTTTTAGCTGAGGCATATACAACAGGGAAATCTAATTGTGCATCGTTTGCTCCCTAATTCTACAAATAAGTCAAATACAGAATCTACAACTCCATCAGGATCAGAATTAAGTCTATCAATTTTATTTACTACAACTATTGGTCTTAATCCATGCTCTAATGCTTGTTTTAATACATATTTTTGTTTGAGGCATTACTCCTTCAAACGCATCAACTAATAACAATACTGAATCAACCATTTTTAGTATTCTTTGAACTTCTCCACCAAAAATCAGCATGTCCTGGAGTATCAACTATATTTATTTTATATCCTTCATAACTTATTGAGCATTTTTGAGAAAAATTGTGATTCCTCTTTCTTTCTCCAAATCATTACTATCCATTACTCTTTTCGTCAACTTTTTCGTGTTCTCCAAAAGTTCCTGATTGTTTTAATAATGCATCAACTAATGTTGTTTTACCATGATCAACGTGTGCTATTATAGCTATATTTTTATTTTACTCATTTACTCTATATTTAAACATTTTATTTAATACTCAAAATATTTCCTTCCTTAAATTTTTATTACTCGTTATTATATCATATTTTTAAAAATTTTCTAAAATTTTTTTAATTTTTAATTTTAATACTTGCTAAAAAGATACTATACTATTTATGTATTTGTATTGAAAATGATTAGAAAAAGATTATAATAGAAAGGAGAAAAACATGAATAAAAATAATCTCAGAATTTAAAGACTTTATAGCTAGAGAAATGTAATGGATTTAGCAGTTGGTGTAATAATTGGAGGTGCTTTTTGGGAAAATAGTTAGTTCACTAGTTAATGATATGATTATGCCTATAATTGGATTAATTTTTAGGAGAATTGATTTTTCTGATTTGAAATTTGTTATTAAAGAGGCAACAGAAAAACACCGGAAGCTTCTATCAAATATGGGTTATTCATTCAAAATGTTGTTGATTTCTTAATTATTGCATTTGTTATTTTTATTATGGTTAAGGATCAACTCTTTAAGAAAAAGAAAAGATAATGAAATTGTGGAGGAACCTACAGAACCAACACCTACTAAAGAAGAAATTATTAACTGAGATTAGAGATATATTAAAAATAAAAATTAATAAAATAAAAATAGAGTAAACTTCAATTACTCTATATTTAGAATATTTTTAAATCAAATAATGAATTTAATGTTTGATTTCTATCTTCTAATTTTTCTATTAAATTAATTACAGAAAATATTATCTATAATACTGATTTTACATCACGAAGTATATAATCCTGCACTCGCCGGTCTTCGCAAACCAAATTTTACCTTCTTTCACTATATAAATTTTATCAATATAATTTTTCACAACTTTGATCAAAATAACGATAACTAGAAATACTCTTTTAAATATTTGGCAACATCTGTAGCCTACCAAATTTTCATCAATCCCAACTTTTCCTCTTCATCTCATAATTTGTATAAATTTTATTATATTTAATTGAAAAGTCTTCCCAATCAAATTCTCTGTTTTGATCCATTATAACTTCCTTGAAAAATTGTTTTATCTCACTTTCAGTCATATTCTTAATTCGTCACTTTTAGCATTTTTATTCTCACTCTATTAATTTATTAATAATAATATTCATATCTTTCATAAATTCATTATTTCTTGGCACTCAACTCCTTTTTATCAAATTTTTGCGTAATTTCATAAAGTTCCTGCAAACTTGCTTTTCCTGTTTCATTGTACTAACCTTGATTTATTTATCTTGAAATGTATCTGATACTTTTTGCAACTTCATATTTTGTTAATAAATATTCATTTGCTATTTCAACTAATTTTTCTTCAATTATTTTAATTAAACCAGTTGCATCGTCTTCAATTACTTTTGTCCATCAATTCACGGCTCATTTTTCTGCAACCATTCCAGAAGAAACCACCTAATAATCCTCCTATTATTGTTCCAGCTCCTGGCAACACTAAAGAACCCAATGTTGTCCAGCTGCAGTGCCTCCAGAACCCTGCCATAGATGCAGCTAAGTTAAATAAATTTTTAGCAAATTGTGTCTCATGATATTCTTCCCATAAAGATATCAAATATCTACACTTGATAAAACTAAAACAGTTACACACTTGAACTACAATATTATGCCTTAAAAGTTTTTGACGCATTTTTCATGCTGCTGCACCATAAATATTACTATCTAAATCCATTAACTAAAAATGCTGATGCTTTTTGATGTCAGTTCAATTACTGCATCTGTACTTCCAACGAGTAAACTATTTTAGTTGTGTTCTTTGATAATTGGCCAATTAAAACATTTGTAATAACGGTTGTTCCACCAACTTTTTATCGCAGTATAAGCTGCATTCTCTAAAAGCAATATTATAATCTTCTCCATTCCACAGTAGATATTGCAAATGTAATCGCACTACTAATACACATAGTATTTGTAGCTATAACTGCTCTCTGTTTTTCATATCATACACTATACTATCTATAGTTCCAAATTTTGCTATATGCTTGTAAATAAGTTACACTTCCTTTTTATCAAATTTCTAGCTTTCATTTGGATCAGTACATACTCTAACTCTTTCCATTTTCTATTTTGCAAGCTCATAACTTTACTTGCCTATCATCACATATCTGAAGGGACTTCAATACTCATATTAATATTACTTCCTAATTTATCAGTTGTTACATACTTAAACATTCCATTTTCATCAAAAACAAGCTCCAACACAACGACTTGTGTTGCACAATATTTTGTTTGAATTAAAAGTCCCATTTGATATTCTATCAGATCCATTTTTAGCATTACTCATCCCTAAAAATATTTGCATTTTTAAATTTAGCCTATCATTAGTATTATTGATATTTTCAGCAGCAAAACCACTGTCCTGAGGGGATTATTTTACAATTTTTGTCATAACCATATTTGAGGCTGTAATCTCAACACTTGTAAATTCCTACTCCACTTCCTGTAATTGAATTATAATTGTTTTTCTATTTTCATTATAATTTACATTTTGAGTACTTTTTATCTTTACTCATAATTTTAAATAATATTTTATAAATTTCTTCAAAATTAAAATGGCGATGAAATATAATCTTTTCTTCCTAGTTTACTTTCTATTACTAATTTACATTACCAAAAGTTCCAATATATAGCTATATTTTCATATCTCTACTTTACTGAATGACTTTATATCTAAAATATATATAGCTTTATCTGTGATAGCATAAACTATTCTATTATTTTGATAATCAATACAAATACAGCTTTACAATTAGAATATTTTTCAAAATAATATTTAATACTTTTATCTTTAAAAATCTTTAAATTCTATTATTTTTCAAATCCATAATAAAATCGTAAGATATCTAATTCACAATATTTTCTATTAATTTCAGTCAATATTTCTTTTTCAAACCATCTCCTTTCACACTTTTATAATTTACTAACTCCAATATTTTCCACATTTTTATAAAATAAAAGAAACCATTTGTATATATAAAATAGTTTTCCCTTTTCTTTTAGGATTTTATTTATTTATCTTTAATTCTATCATCTCATATTTAGGATTATTTTTCATGTCATTTAATTCTTTTTCTGTATAAGGAGCATAAATATATTTTAAAGTCTGCATTTTTAATAATTGAATTTATTTCACTGGTTGAGTTAAATATAAAAATACAATATCTACAGTATTATTTAAATTCTTATCTATCAAAAATTCTATACATTTTTACATTATTAGGAAAAGTATAAATTTTATTTTTACAAAATTTTTGTATAATGTCTTTACCTAATATTTCATTAATTATAGTTTCTTCCAGTTGTTTCATCTGAGTATGTAATAAAATTAAAATCTTTCTCTTGAAATAATTTATGATATAATCTCATACAATTTTCAACATCTAAATTTTTCTTTATTATCAACATAATATATTTTATTTTTCCATTTTTATTATCCTCCTATCTAAGAGTCCTAACAACCTAAATCCACTTAATATATTTTGATCCGATTCAAATCTGTCATACCAAGCGTCTAAAATGTGTTTTAGCATATAATCTTGTTATCTCTTCACAAAATTAGGTCTACTTTCTATTAAACAAGATCTTCCAAACCTTTCACGATAACATCCACCTCTAATGTTCGTTGAAACTACCCCAGCATCATATAGCATAAGGTTCATTTGTAGTTATTTTTTATCTTCCCAAGTATCATAACAATATTCATAAATATTTCCACAACAATCGTATAGTCCTAAAGCATTAGGTTTTGTCCCCACATTTTTCACATCTGATTTATTATAAATTACAACTTCATCTATATTATCGCTTCCTGAATACTTACAATTACCAAATGTACCATCTTCTTTTCCTCCTCCTCTGCAAACCATTCCCATTCTACTCTGTTGGAAGTCTAAATCCTTCAGTTTTTAGCAAAATCTGCTTTGATCTGGATAAACTTTCTCTTCACCTAGTTGATTTATCATAACATGATATTTATCACTTTCAGAGTAAAATCTAGTCTACCTCATATTTTTCTAAATCATAAACAGGTTCTAAACCGTATTTCTCACTCAATTTTATTACAAAAATATAGTATCTCAAAAATGTATATAAACTACTGGTAATCTAAACCTAATTCTTTACATTTAGAATTATTGTATTCATCTTCAAAATTATCAGCAATTTCATCTTTATATACTTCATTCCAAAGTCCGTTAGTAGTTTGATATTTATTTACTTCTAAAGTCTAATACTTTTACTTCATCACTTCTAAATGATGGAGTGTAACTTCCACCTTTCTACAAAAACTCCATCTTTAAGTTTTATTTCGTATCCATCCTTCTACTTCCACATTAAAAATCATCAAAATCAAAAACTTGTCGATAACTGCTTTACTTCGTAATCACAACACGTTAAACAATTTATCTAAAAATGCAGGCATCTTATCTCCAGAATATTCTAAAATACCTTTATTTTCAAGTTTAATAATTTTTATCTTTCTAAAATTAAATTGAAATCATCTTCTTTTATTTGACAGATTCTACATTTTGCTAAACCTCTTCAAATAAAGAAAATATTATTAATTTCCTATATTCCTTTGTCAAAGCCCTTCCAATCAAATTCTTCTGTTCCCGCAAAACATCTTTTCATTTTTAACTTAATTTCTATTAAGTCCAAGATCCTTAAAATCTTCAATTTTAAGCATAAATACCTCCCAATAAACTAATTAAACTCCTATCATTTGATGTGTAACATTAATTTATAAATATAAATACTTTCTTGTAAAATTATTTTACATTTTTATCAATTCCATATCTATTTTATATTATAACACGAATTTTTGTCAAGATTAATTTCTTATTTAAAGAAATATACGCTTATAATTATGTATTTTAAATATTGAATCAAAAATATATTTATTTTCGTCTCATATAAATTTGTATAAATTAAAAATATTATTTTCATATACACCTACAAATCTTAAACATTTATAGTCTAAACTTGTATAGTAAGTAATCCCTATCTATTTTATCAAATCAAGATAATGTCTCTTTATAGCTTTTTCCAATCTTTCCAACATATTTTCTAGTACAGATGTTGGGACAGCTAAATTTAATCTTACATAATTTTCATAATTTTTACCAAAAGTTTTACTGTCAGATATAAAAATTTGGGGCTCATCTTTTAAGAATTTAAAACATATCAAAATTATGTTTATCTAATTTTTCAGCAATTTCACTACAATTTATCCACTGTAAATAAGTTCCATGAATTAGAGGAGCATAATTTTTACCAAAATTTATCTATAAAAATTTATTTTCAAGCTTTTGATTTTTATCTATCACTAATAATAATTGATTAAGCCACTCTTCCGAAAAAATTATACGCATATTCCAAGCTCTATAGTTTTAAAAGCAAAAATGTGTGAGCTGCTGATTTGCCTTGAGTTATAGAAAATTTATCTCTTAATTTTTATATATAATAATATTGAAATACCGATCCTCGCTAAATTAAAAGTTTTTAGTTGAGCTGTACAGGTTACTGTAATTTCTGCAATTTCATTTGATATTGTCTGTAATACTGTAGCTTTTTGAGTATTCGGCATAATCAAATCAAAAATGTATTTCATCAGAAACAATTACAACATCGTTTTCTCACATATTTCCCTATTTTTCTAATTCCTCTTTAGTAAATACAATTCCAAGTGGATTGTGTGACCACATAAAATTAATACTATTTTCTTTATTTTTGCAAGTTTTTAAATTTTCAAAATCAATTTCATAATTTACACTACCATCTTAGTATTTTCTTTTCAATAAATGGACATTCTACAATTTCTCTTATTGTCCTTTAATTGCATTATAAAACGGATAATAAACAGGCGTAAATATTATAACTCCATCATTTTCATTTTGTAAACGCTTTAACACAATCATAAAGAGCCGACACTACTCCTGATGAAGTTACAATCCACTCTTTTCTATTTTCTAAAATTATGTCTTTTGCATCCAAGAAATCACTGCTCCATAATATTCGTCACATTCCTGAATATCCAAAAACATTTTTATCTAAAAATCTTTAAGTTCTTCTACTATTTCTGGAGCAAATTTAAACTCCATGTCTGCAACTGAAAAGGTATAATATCATCTGAAATATTAGGATTTTCTTTGTACATTTTGTTCCCATTTGTATGCTCCTTCCTTTTTACTAATTATAGTTTCAAAAATCATATTTTCATATTTCCTCTTATTTTCAATAATAATTTTTGCTAATTTTAACATATTTACTCTTATAAATCAAATATAAAAAGACATTACAAAATCAATCGTAATGTCTTTCTGAGATGATATAACTCTATTTTAAAACAACTGAAATAACTCCATTTTTCATCAATGTCAATCAATTCCTGCTGATGGTTTTTAGGAAGTCCCGGCATATCAATTATATCTCCAGCCATTGCCACTAAAAATCCTGCCCCAGCCGATAATCTCACTTCATTTATTGTTATTTCAAAAGTTTTCTGGTCTTCCTAATAAATTAGGATTATCTGATAACGATTTTTGTGTTTTTGATACACAAACTCGGCAATTTATGGTACTAAATTCTGTATATATATATTATTCAATGCTTTAGTCGTAAACTTAACTCCATTTTGCACCGTAAATTTCTTTGCAAATAATTTTATTTTTCTTGGACTGATAGGGTCTAATTTATATAAAGGTTTGGTATGTTTTTAGTAGCTTTCATTTTTATTATTGTGCATCAATTACTCTTTCTACTATTCTTTTTCCGCCTTCCACCTTTTTCAAATCTCACATAAAGCTACTTCAGCTCCTAATTCATTACAAAACTCTCTAATAGCTTGAATTTCTGCCTCTGTATCTGTTATAAATTTATTAATTGTAACAACAACTGAATACCGTATCATATTTTTCAATATGTTTTTCTAAGTTTTATAAGTCCTCAACTTTCTACATTTTTCAACTTGTAAATCTTTATCTCCCTGTGATGTTTTAAAGCTCTAACTGTTGCAACAATAACAATTACATTCGGATCAAGATTCCTTTCTAGCTTTTAATATCTAAAAATTTCTCTGCTCTAAATCTGCGGCAAACTCCTGCTTCTGTCACAACATAGTCAGACAATTTTAATGCCATTTTCGTTGCTAATATTGAATTACACCCATGTGCTATATTACGTGTCATAATCGTGAATAAATACAGGTGATGTTTTCTAATGTTTGAACTAAATTAGGCTATAGGTTGCTTTTAATAAAAGCTGCAACTGCTCCTTCAATATTTAAGTCTTTAACTTTTTAACATTTCTCCACTTCTATTATATCCAAATACTATTTCTCCTATTTTTCTTTTAGATCAGAAATTGAAGTTGCAAGACAGAAATTGCCATTATTTCCAGATGCAACCGTTATTTGAATGAAGATTGTCTTGAATACCGTTTAATCTTTCCACCATTCCAATTACAACATCTCTCTAAAGCTCTATCATTCATATCAACTACTCGTTTCAAGTAATATTATTAACATCAATATCTAATAAATTTCCATGATTTAAATGGTTATCACATCAAGCCGAAATTAAATTATGTGCAGCTGAAATAGCGTGTAAATCCCCGTAAAATGTAAGTTAATATCTTCCATAGGCACAACTTGCGACATTCCTCCCACCTGTAGCTCCTCCTTTTTATACCAAATACAGGACGCTAAAGAAGGCTCTCTTAAAGCTGCTATTGAGTTACTATCCAAATTTATTTAACGCTTGTGTCAATCCCACTGTAACAGTTGATTTCCTTCACCTGGGAGTGTAGGTGTTATTACTGTAACTAATATTAATTTCCCATCTTTTTATTTCATTTTCTTTTCAAAACATCTAAATTAACTTTTGCTTTTATACTTTCCATATTGATCATAATCATCTTCTGTTAGTCCAATTTTCGGCAATTGACACTTATCTTTTCTAATTTTGCTCTTTGTGCTATTTCAATATCTGTCATTAATATTCCTCCGTTAAAAGTTATAATTTTTATTCTGCTGTTCTTTCTCAATAAATTTTTAAATAATTTTATAAATTTATTTATTGCTTCTGTCTCTTTTTTCTTATTAAATATGTAAATGAAACTGGAAGTTCTATTCTTTTTGGTGTAAATTCTTTTAAATTTTGATTATTTTTATCAATTATATTTTAGGGTAAAAAGAAATTCCTTGATTAAGTTCAATTAATTTTTGTAAGATAAACATCTTTAACTGATATAAAAATTAGGCTCCTGGTTCAAAAATCATAAATATCTTTTTCAATTTTCCCAATATAAAGGATGATTATCACATAAAATATTATAATTTTTATATAATTGTTCTTCATTAGTTTCACTATTTTTGGAATAACTAAAAGAAATTTCCCTCTTCACATATCATTTCATAATTCATATTATTAAGAGGCTTTTTCTCTTGTAATTCCTATATCCATATTATTATTTTTCAAAATCACTTATAACATTTTCATAAACGCTTAATGAAATCTTTTATCTTTGGTCTTCTTTTAAAAATAACAGGTAAAATTTAGGGCATTAAAATATATTGCTATATAAGAACTAACTCCAATATTTAAATATTCATAATTTTTATTATTTTAAATTGTATTTTTATATTTTCTTCCATATGTATTTATTATATTTTGTGCTAAAGGTTCAAATTCTTTACCCATTTCTGTTAAAAAGAGCTTTTTTCCCTTTAGATTCAAATAATTTTAATTTTAAATGATTCTCTAATATTTGTTGATGCAATGATGGTTCAGTTAAAAATAATATTCTACTTGCTTTCTATAATTCAATTCTTTAGCTAAAATCAAAAAAAGTATAATACCAAATCTAAATTCATTTGTATCTCCTAATAAATATTTTACTAATAACTTATTAGTTTTTATTTAATTTTATTTTTCCTTAACTTATTGTATCATTTATATACAAATAAAACAATGATTGGAGATGATAAAATGAAAAATAATTACACATTTTAAAGACAATATAATTCCAGAAGAATATTCTAAGAAAGCATCTGAGATAGATAAAAATCTTAGATAATCCTATAAAAATCTTTTTCCATTTAAAGTAAAAGATATTCCTACAAATACAAAAATTTATTGCATTTACTTTTAATCGATTATGATGCTATTGAGTTTGTGGGTTTCCTTGGATACATTGGAGTGTAGCTAACTTTCCTTCAAGTATTCTAAATATTCCTGAAAAACTTAAATTTTTAACAATAAAAATAAATTACACTAGAGGAAAAATAGTTTTTTATACTCCTTTTTAACACAAGATTTTTCAGAAATTACAAATATATATGTGAACCCACTCCGCCAGATAAAGATCATGAATATATACTAACAGTTTATGCTTTATCTGAATATTTACCTTTAAAAATGGATTTTTCTTAAATGAATTTTTAAAAAATTTCAAAAACTTTATTATCGATTCTTGCTCTATTTCATTAATTGGAGAATTTTACATTTTAAAAAGGAAGTAAAAAGAACTTCCTTTACTTAATCTCCCAATATCTTTTCTAAAATATTTTCCATTAAAAATTGATTTTATTTAATAAATTATGTTTTTCTCTAGCTCATTAGGTGTAGTCCCAATTCCAACAGTATTCAATACTCTTCCACCATTTGTCAAAAATTGATTATTTTCATATTTTGCTCCCTGCAATAAATATAAGTTCATTATTATTTTCATCAAAAATTATCTAATCCCTATTATAATATCTCCCTTTTTATAATTTTCAGGATATCCTTCTCAACTCCGACAACACAACAAGAATATAATTCTTTCCATCTTATATTTACTCCGATAATTTTTATCAAAAGAACTCTCATCAATTCTAATAAATCATTTTTCAAGTAAAGGCAATACAGCTTGAGTTTCCGGATCTCCAAGTCTCATATTATATTCAAGTAAATATACACCTTTTTCTGTTATCATAATTCCAAAGAAAATAACTCCTTCAAAATCCATTCCTTCAGCTTGAATACCTTTTTAATGTCGGCTCCATTATGTTTTCCTTTGAATTCATTGAAAACTGTATTCGTAACATAAGGATTAGGTGATATTACACCCATTCCCCCTGTATTAAGTCCTGTTTCATTCTCTCCTATTTTTATGGTCTTTAGCTGAAAGCAACGGCACAATAACTTTACTATCTGTAAATGAAAAGAATTGATGCTTTCTACACCATTTAAAAATTCCTCAATAACTACTTGACTTCCCTGCTTCCCCAAATTTATCATTTTACCATTATGTCTTCAACTGCTTTTTATTGACTTCTTTTTAAATTTTTGTGCTATAATTACACCTTTACCTGCTGCAAGTCCACTAGCTTTTATAACAACTGGAAATTCATTATATATAAAAAGTTAATTGCATTTTCTGCTTTATCAAATATTTCATAAATTGCTGTTTTTATACCGTATTTTTTTCATAAAAATTTTTGAATAAGCTTTTTACTTCCTTCAAGAATTGCTGCATTTTTATTAGAGTCCAAATATTTTTAAATCATTTTTAAATTCATCAACAATACCTTTTCACTAAAAGTTCTTCACTTCCTACAAAAAGTTAAATCAATTTCATTTTTCTTTAGCAAATTTTACATAAGCATGTATATCATTTTTCTAAAGTTACGTTTTCTGCTTTTTCTAACATCTCTGAACCAGCATTGCCCGGTGCTATATATATATACTTTTACTATTTTTAGATAATTTCCAAGCAATAGCATGTTCTCTACCACCTGAGCCTACTATTAATATTTTTCATGTTATCTCCTTAAATAAATTTAAAATTATATACTAAATTTATAAATAAAAGTTTAACTAATGTTTAAAAATGTCTAATACCTGTAAATACCATTGCTATTCCGTGTTCATTACAAGCATCTATCGACTCTTGATCTCTCAGCGAACCACCCGGTTGCACTATAGCTTTAATTCCAGCCTCATTTGCCGTATCTCACAGTCTCTGAATGGGAAAAAGCATCAGATGCTAACACTGCTCCTGTTAAATCTTTTCCTATTTTTCTCTTGAGCGTGTTCGATTGCGTGTATTGTTGCCCAAATTCTGTTTGTTTGTCCTGTTCCAACACCAATAGCCATTCCATCTTTAACTTCAACAATAGCATTTGATTTTACATGTTTTTACTACTTTCATTCCTAAAATCATATCTGCTTTTTCTTGTTCCGTTGGAGTTTTTCTGTTACTATATTCATTTCATCAATCATTTTACTATTTGTTTCTTGTACTAATAATCCACCATCAACTTTTTACATATTCTAATTTATCTTGTGATTTTTATATTACATTTTATAATTCTTAAATTCTTTTTACTTTTCAGAATTTCAAGAGCTTCATCTGTAAAATGATGAGTGCTATAACAATTTCTAAAAATATTTTTAAGCTCTTCAGCCGTTTTACTATCAACTTCTCTATTTAAAGCTACAATTCCACCAAAAAATTGAAACAGGATCACAATCATGAGCTTTTGTATAAGCAGTATAAATATTATCAGCTACAGCTACTCCACACGGAGTTGAATGTTTTATCGCACAAGCTGCTGGCTCTTCAAATTCTCCCACTACTTTCCAAGCTATATCCATATCTCTTATATTGTTAAATGACAATTCTTTTCCATTTAATTGCTCAAAATCTTTCATACTTCCACTCTCAGTTGTTGACACATAATAAGCAGAGCTTTGATGAGGATTTTCACCATATCTTAAATCAAATCTCATAAGACATACTTAAATAGTTTGGATATTCATCTTCCAATAAGAAATTTGAAATTGCTGCATCATAAGCTGATGTTAAATTGAATACTTTTCCAGCTAATCTTTTTAGTTTCAAATGTTACATCTCCATTATTTTCAATTTCTTGCATAACTTTTTCATAATCTTCAATATTACAAATTACAGTTACATCTTTAAAAAGATTTAGCAGCAGAACGTAACATTGTAGAATCGCCAATATCTATAGATTCTATTTTTTTCATCAAATGTTTTATCAGTTTGAACTTCTTTAAAGAAAGGATATAAGTTTACAACGACAAAGTCTATCGTTTCAATACCTTCATTTTTAATTGTTCTCCATATGCTCAACATTATCTCCTAATTGCCAATATTCCACCATGTATGTTTTGGATGCAATGTTTTTTACTCTTCCGTCCAACATTTCTTTTAAAATTAGTAACTTCTGACACATCTAAAAACTGTCAAACCATTTTCTTTTTAAATATTTATAAGTTCCTCCAGTTGAAATGATTTCTATTCCTTTTTATCTAAAAATTTTGCAAATTCTAAAATTCCAGTTTTATCAAAAACACTAATTAAAGCTCTTTTTCATTCTTTAACTTTTCCTTTTCTTTAATTACTTTTTATTAACAAATTCATATATTAAAGTAAAATTCAGTTTTAATTCTCCAATAATATTTTTATTCCTTTTTATAAGCAATTTATGCTCTTGCTCCAATACTCTTTTTCTGTAAATCTTCTGGACTATCATTTTCTAAAACAGGAACTTTTACTTGTGTAATTATTTTACCAGTATCTATTCCACTATCAACAAAATGAGTTGTAGCTCCACTTTCTTTTTCTTTAGCTTCAATTACAGCATGATGAACATTCATTCCATACATTCCCTTTCCACCAAATTTTGGAAGCAACGACGGATGTATATTTATTATTTTTCTCCATTTTTCTATAAATGAATTAGATAAAATTGATAAATATCCTGCAAGTACAATATAATCTGTTTTTCTTCATTATTTTTCTAAAATAGAACTTATTTCGTCCGATAATTTTTCTTTAAATAACTTTCTGTCTAGCATAATATTTTTAATTTTTATGATTTTTAGCTCTTTCAGTCCATAACAAGGCCTATCAGCTATAACATACGTAATTTTACAGTTTAAATTTCCTTGTTCAATATTATCAATAATTGATTGTAAATTTGAACCACTTCGAGATACTAAGAACTGCTATATTTTTCTTTTTATTTTCAAGCATAATTTATTTTCACCTTTACTTATATGCCCCAATTTCGTAAGCATTTTCTCCATTTTCAGCTAAAATATCTATCACTTTTTGACCGTCGGCTTTATCTACAATTATTACAAATCCAACTCCCCATATTGAATGTCCCCCACATTTCATCTTCAGGCACTCTATTAAAAAGCCTCATGTTTAAATAGTGGATGTACTTTAATTTTTGATTTATCAATGTTGGCACAATATCCATCAGGAATTGTTCTAGGAACATTCTCTATAATTCCTCCACCCTGTTATATGAGCCATTCCATGAACATTGATTTGTTCCATCACTTTTTGAACAGGTTTAACATATATTTTGTTGGTGTCAATAACCATTCTCCTATTGTTTTTCCATTGTACTCAGCTTTAAAATCTGTAAATAATTTTCTTAAAAGTGAAAAATCCATTACTATGAGCCCCACTTGATGGAATTGCAATTATTACATCATTATCAGTAACTGTACTTCCATTTATCATTTTTCTTCTTCAACTACTCCAACAGAAAAAGCCTGCAATATCATATTCTCCATCAGCATAAAATCCTGGCATTTCAGCAGTTTCTCCACCTACTAAAGCTGAATCTCCTTAGAACGCAACCTTCTACAACTCCACTTATTATTTCAGATGAAACATTTGAATCTAACTTCCCACAAGCTAAATAATCTAAGAAAAATAGAGGTTTTGCTCCATGACATAAAATATCATTTACACACATGGCAACACAATCTATTCCAACAGTATTATAAATTCCTGTTTCAAAAGCTACTTTTTAATTTTGTTCCTGCACCATCTGTCCCTGAAACTAATACTGGTTTTTGTATTCCCCTAATTTGTATAAAAGCTCCAAAACTTCCAAGCTCATTTATTACATTTTTATTATATGTTTTTTCACTTTTTCTTTAATTTTTCTACTGATCTGTATCCTTCTTCTTTATCTACTCCTGAATCTTTATAAGAAATTGACATTTTTCATTATAATTATTAATTTTTATATAATAATTATAATCTTCCTTTCTTGTTATTTATTTTTTTATTTTTCTAATGTTTCTTTTTGTATAGGTGTCAATGATTTTTATAAATTCTTCCTCATAATCTCCCAAGCCTGCTGGGTAATCACCATTAAAAACATTCCATACAAAGACCAGTATATGAGTGCATCAAAAATCAAGTCCTATCGAATCAATTAAACCTTCTATGCTTAAAAATGCAAGTGAATCTGCTCCAATGTACTCACATACTTCTTCTACCGTTTTATTTTGCAGAAATTAGCTCTGACGAATTTGAAACATCTATCCCATAAAATATAGGAAACTTAAATTCTGGTGATGCTATACGAACATGAACTTCTTTTTGCTCCGGGCTTCTTTCAATAACTGTACAATTCTACTAGAAGTAGTACCTCTAACTATCGAATCATCAATCATAACAACAACTTTATCTTTACTACAGTTCTAACTGCCGATAATTTCATTCTAACACCTTGTTCTCTTAATTCCTGTGTTGGTTGAATAAATGTTCTTACTACATATTGATTTTTAATAAGTCCCATTTCATAAGGTTTTCCACTTTCTTCTGCAAATCCACTAGCTGCCGACAATGATGAGTTAGGCACTCCAATTACAATGTCTGCATTTGGAACAGGTGCTTCTTTTTGCAAGTTGCCTTCCACTTCTTTTTCTGGCATTATGAACATTCACTCCTGATATATCTGAATCCGGTCTTGCAAAATATACATATTCCATAGCAGCTATTGCTGTTGAAGTATTTTCAGTGTATTTTCTATTCTGAATCCTGTTTCATCAATAATCACTATTTCTCCAGATCTTATATTTCTTATAAATTCTGCTCCAACTATATCTAAAGCACAAGTTTTCACTCGCTAAAACATATGCTCCATTTTAGATTTCCCTAAAATTACGATGCCCAAAATTCAAACGGATCTACTGCTCCATATAATTTTTTTGTAGTTTGAATTATAAATGAAAATCCACCTTTTTATTTTTGTAATCGCTTTTAATTGTTCTATAAATTCTATTTTTCACTTCTACGAATTAAGTGTATTAACACTTCTGTGTCTGAAGTTGAGTGAAAAATTGCTCCTTTTTCTAATTCAATTTTTAATGACTTAGCATTTATTAAATTCCATTATGTGCTAACGCAATATTTTCATCATGAAATTGAAATAAAATGGCTGTATATTTCTTCTACTACTGCTTCCAGAAGTTGCATATCTAACATGTCCCTATAGCTGAAGTACCTTTTAATTTCTCAAAAATTCTATCATCGTTAAATACTTCAGATACAAGACCGGAGATCATTATGACCATTCACTCTTTTTCCATCACTAACTACAATTCCTGCAGCTTTCCTGTCCTCTATGTTGTAGACTATGTAGTCCATAATAAAGTTAAACAGGCTGCTTTCCCGGATGTCCAAAACTCCAAAAACACCACATTCTTCGTTTAAACTTTTATATACTAATTTTATCCTCCGAATTATTTAGTTAAAAATACTTTCTAAACGACGTAATACTTCTCTGTAGGCTCCCATTACATCACCCTAAATCTTGTCTAAATCTATCTTTATCTAATTTTTTTCAATGTATCTTTATCCCATAATCTCATAGAATCTGGACTTATTTCATCAGCTAATAAAATATTTCCATCTTTATCTCTACCAAATTCAATTTTATAATCTACTAAAATTAAATTCATTTTTATCAAATAATTCAGATAATAATTTATTTATTAAAAATGTTTGTTCTTTTTATTTTTGATAATTCACTTTCTGACAATAATTCCAAGGCTAAAAGCATGGTCGTCATTTAATAATGGATCTCCTAAATCATCATTTTTATATGATAACTCAAATGTTGGTCTTTTAAAAATTTTCCTTCTTCTGCTCCATATCTTTTAACGAAACTTCCTGTCGCTCTATTTCTAATAATTACTTCTAAAGGTATAATTTCTACTTTTTACATAATTGTTTCTCTCATTTAAAAGTTTTTAATCCAGTGAGTTTTAACACCATTTTTAATTAAATATCCAGTATAATATTGTAGAAATTTTATTATTTAAAATTCCTTTATCTTCTAATTGACTTTTTTCACTCCATTAAATGCAGTCGCATCATCTTTAAAATACATAATTATTTTCATCTTCATTACTTGTTGAGTATATTGCTTTTGCTTTTCCTTCATAAATATGATTTAATTTTTCCATTATAATTTCCTCCATTTTTATTTTTTTATAATTTTTATTTTATATTATTAAATTACAATTCAACTTTTTATCATTATCTGCAATAAATTTAGCTTTCATATCTTTTCTAAATTTAACTAATTTTTCTTTTTATTTCTGGATATTTTACCGCTAAAATTTGTACCGCTAACATTCCTGCATTGTAAGAATTGTCTATTCCTACCGTTGCAACTGGAATTGATTTTGGCATTTGAACTATTGAATATAAAGCATCAAGTCCAGAAAGTGCTGCATTTGAACGCACTCCCACTACCAGGCAATATAGTTTTTGAAGCTATCACTCCCGGTAAGTGTGCTGCAAGTCCCGCTCCTCCAATTACAACTTCTGCCCCTTCATTTTCTAATCTTTCCAATACTTCTTCTAATTTTTTTCTGGTACTCTATGTGCTGACAATACATGTGCTTCAAATTTAATTCCAAACTCTTTTAGACAAGTTGCTGCACCTCTCATTTTATCTGTATCCGATTGACTTCCAAAAAATATTGCTACTTTCATTAAATTTTCCTCCTATTTAAAGAATTTTACACCGTTTCTAAATAAATTTTGATTTGTATTTCCTTCTATATTTTTTTATACAAGTTACTTCCTGTTCTTTCAGAGTGAGCCATTTTTCCCTAAAAATTCTACCATTATGAGCTAGTAATCCTTCAATCGCATAGTAAGAACCATTTGGATTGTACTCTGTATCCATACTTGAATTTCCATCTAAATCTACATATTTTTGTTGCAATTTGATTATTATTTAATAATCTCAAATATTCTTCCTCTGTTATAACTAATCTACCTTCTCCCGTGTGACATCGGTATTGTGTGAATTTCTCCCACTTCCATACCTGCTAGCCAAGGCGAATCATTTGTAATAATTTTTGTTTTAACCATTTTAGACATATGTTTGTCAATTGCATTATATGTCAATGTTGGCGAATCTTCGTTTAATTCTCGTATTTCTCCGTAAGGCACTAAACCTGACTTAATTAACGCTTGGAATCCGTTACAAATTCCTAAAATTAATCCATCTCTTTTAATAATCTATCTACTGCTTCTTTAATTTTTCATTTCTTAATACATTCACAATAAACTTAGCCGATCCATCTGGTTCATCTCCTGCACTAAATCCACCAGGAAACATTAATATTTGAGAATTATCAATTTCTTTACAAAATTATCAATTGAAGTTTCTACTGCTATGCGACAAGTTATTAAAAATTCCTATTTTACTAATCGCACCTTCACGATTGAATGCTCTTTTCTAAATCGTATTCACAGTTTGTCCCTGGATATACAGGAATAAATACTCTCGGTTTTGCAATAGGTTCAATAATTCTCGTAATTATACTATTTTCTTTTCGATTGTACTTTTGCTTTAATTTCTTTTAGCTCAATTCCATCATTAACTGCTTTTCTTGTTGGGAATATTTTTTTCAAGTGGTTTTTCCCAATTTTTAATTAAGTTATCTATTTCAATTTCTATTCCATTTATTTTTAAAATTGTATTTTCTGTAACTTTTCCTATTAATTTCACATTATTCCCAGCTAAATCTCCTTTAGCTTCCTACTATAAACGCTCCATAATTTACTGATAATAACTCTTCTTCTGTTTTATCTATTGCTACATCAATTCCTAATTTGTTTCCAAACGTAATTTTAGATAACGCTTCAACAATTCCACCATTTTTACAGCAACTGCCGATATTATGTTTTTATTCTCAATATTTTCACTTATTAAATCAAAATTATTTTTCAATTCATCTAAATTTGGTAAATCATTTTTCATCATAAGACGTTTCAATTAAATAAATATTATTCCCAGCTTGTTTCAATTCACTTGAAATTACATTATTAGCATCAACTACACTTACTGCAAATGACACTAATGTTGGCGGTACTGTCAAGTCGTGGAATGTTCCACTCATTGAGTCTTTCCCACCTATTGATGGTAGTCCAAAATATTTTTTTGTACATATAATGTTCCTAACAATGCTGACAACGGTTTCTCTATTTTTAGGATCTGATCCCTAATCTTTCAAAAATATTCCTGGAATGTAAATCTTATATTTTTTTGTAATTTCCTCCACCTGCAACAATTTTTGTCATTGATTCAATAACTGCTAATGCTCCAGCATGAAATGTACTTTGTTTTGCAATATATGGATTATATCCATATCCAACCATTGAGCTACATCTGTTTCAGCATTTACAACTGATACTTTTTGTACTGACACTTCTGCAGGTGTTAATTGATATTTTTCCACCATAAGGCATTAGTACTGTCGTCTTCCAATCGTTGAATCAAACGTTTCCATTAATCCTCTTTGCGATGCAACATTTAAGTCTTTCAAATTATTTATTATTTTTCTTTTAAATCTTTTTCCTTCAATATTTCTGTTGTATTTAACTTTTTCGTTTTTCTATTTCAATATCAATATTTTGACTGGCACTGTTTGTATTCAAGAAATCTCTTGAAATATCAACGATTATTTCTCCATTGTATTTTCATAACCAATCTATTAGAATCATTAACTTCTGCTACTTGATACGCTTCTAAATTTTCTTCTTCTGCATATTTTATAAATGTTTCTATATCTTTTTATCAATAACTACTGCCATTCTCTCTTGTGATTCTGAAATTGCTAGTTCTGTTCCATTAAGCCCAACATATTTTACTCTCACTTTATTTAAGTCAATTTCAAGTCCATCAGCTAATTCCCCTATCGCAACAGACACTCCACCTGCTCCAAAGTCATTGCATTTTTAATTAATTTAGTTACATTTTTATCTCTAAATAATCTTTGAATTTCTCTTTCAACTATCGCATTACCTTTTTGAACTTCAGCACTTGATTTTTCTGACGATTCGGTTGTATGCTCTTTAGATGAACCTGTCGCTCCACCAATTCCATCTCTACCCGTTCTTCCACCTAGTAAAATTACAACATCTCCATTTTTAGGCTTTACTCTTATAATGTTTTCAGCTGGTGCAGCACCAACAACAAGTCCTAGCTCCATTCTTTTTGCTTTGTATCCTTCGTCATAAATTTCATTTACGTAAGTTGTAGCCATTCCTATTTGATTCCCATAAGATGAAAAACCGTGTGCTGCTTTTGTGTAATTACTTTTTGAGGTAATTTACCATTTATTGTGTCAGACACTTTTTCTGTCGGATCGGCAGATCCACTTATTCTAACTCCTTGATATACAAAATGTTCTTCCTGATAAAGGATCTCTTATCGCTCCCCCAATACATGTACTTGCTCCTCCAAATGGCTCTATTTCCGTTGGATGGTTATGTGTTTCATTTTTGAATTGTAAAATCCATTTTTCTACTTTTCCATTTATTGGCACATCAATATAAATCGAACATGCATTTATTTCATCAGATACTTCTAAATCTGAAAGTGATCCATTTTTCTTTGTTCTTTTCCAAAAATTGTAGCTAAATCCATTAAAGTCATCGGCTTTTTTTACTTAATTTTTCTCCGTGTACACTATTCTCTACTCGCTAAATATTCTGTTATTGTTTTTCAATTACATTTTATAAATTTCATTTTCAACTGTTATCTTATCAATAATTGTCTCAAAAGTTGTATGTCTACAGTGATCTGACCAATAAGTGTCAAGTACTCTAATTTCTGTTTCAGTTGGATTTCTTTTTCTTCATTTTTAAAAATATTTTTGAATAAATAGCAAGTCATTTTACTGTCATTGCTAATTCTAATTCATTTCTTAATTTTTGATATTTTCATCTTCTGTTTTTCTCTATAAATCCTTCATATATAGGTACTTTATCTTTTATTCGTTTCTTCTTTTTGTTCTACTAAAAATATTAATGTTTTTCTCTCATTTCTACTTCATTTATATAATATTTTTTTAATTCTTTTTAAATCATCATCACTAATATTTCCATATAAAAATTATAAATTTTCCACTTCTCACTGATAAATCTTTATTATTTTCAATTAAAAGAAAATACATTGTTCGGCAGAATCAGCTCTTTGATCGTATTGTCCGGTAAAAATTCTACGGCAAAACTTCTTTTTCTAATTCTTTATTTTCTGCTCAAATACTTCATCTAAATTGCTATAAACTTTATCAACATTTATTTCAGAAAATACAGTTGTTTTAGTTTTTCTAGTTCTTCTTTATTTATATTAAAATATCATATATATTTAATATTCTTATATTTTCTAAATTTTTATTTCTGTATTTTCCTTTAAAATCATTTAACAAATTTTTGAGCTCCAACTCTAAATTTCTCTCTCAACATAAAGTCTAAAATTCATCCTCCAATTAAATTTATAAAAATTATAATTAAATAAACACTAAGTAAATTAAATTTTTACTTAGTTTTTATCATATTTATATTTATTTTTGTTTAATTTTAAATTATAAGTTATAACTTCTCTTAAGATAGACAAAGTCCATGAAAAAAGTTGACAATAACTTCTGTTTGTCCAATAGATAATATTCTTGAAATAGTAATCAATACATTCATATTAATCCTCCATAAAATATTATTGTTGCATAACAAAAGTTAAAGTTATAAATAAAATTCTCAACTTATAGTTAGCAATTTACGGTTGCTTGTAGAAACTCTTCGCCTTATCCAAAAGAATATATAAGCTAATTATATATCTAGTTTTACACATAAATATTGTATCACTTTTTTCAAATATTTTTTGTAGTATTTATTTGATTTGTAAATTGTAACTTAAAGTGTCATACTTTTTATGAAAATATCTTTTTACTTTTTCATATATTTCATTTGAGCTTTTTCCATTAAATAATTTTTCACCAATATTTATTTATATATTTTTCCTAATTACCTGTCTTTTTCTATATTTCTTTATTTTTAACTCTCTAAATTTTGAACTTTTAGGCATTTTCTTAAATTCATCTTTAACTAAAAATATACATAAAGTAAGCTAATATATCAGATACTGGATATAGCTATTATTACTCCTGTAACTCCCAAAAATATAGGTAGAATAATTGTAAGTGGTAATAAAATATTACTTGTTTAGATATGTAAATTATTGTTCCTTTTTAGCTTTTCCTATTGCTGAGAAAATGTCAGTGATACCGTAAAGATACTACCTAAAATTAACATTGATAAGTACATTCTCATAAATCTAACTGCAAAAATTCATATATTCTTCATTTCCAGATCCAAAATAATGAAACGATTTGTCGTGGAAATATTTGAAAAATTAAAAGTCATTATTGTTTGCTGTTATTACTGCAGATTCTATTAATATTTTTGTTGTCTCTCTAACTCTTTTTATAATTTTTAGCTCCATAATTAAATCCTAAAAATGGGTTGTGCTCCTTGCACAAGTCCGATTACTACTGCAAAATAAATAATATTAACTTTCATTGCAACTCCTGCAGAGGCTATAGGAATATCACTCCATATTTTGTGGCAGGCACCGTAAATTTTAGCATATTATCTTGTCACAACTTGAACTATCATTGTAGAAATTGAAATATAAATGAAGCAAAATCCGAGACTAAATATACTTTTTGCTATACTTAAATTTTAATTTGCAATCTCCAATTTTACTGATTTGAATTTTTGTAAAATAAAAATACTAATATTATTGCCGATACAATTTGACTTATTACAGTCGCTATTGCAGCTCCAGTTATTCCCATATTAAATACAAATATAAATATGAGGATCTAATATTGTATTTAAAATTGCACCAGCTATAATTGCATTGTTATTGAATATTTTTGGACTTCCATCTGCTCTAACTAATGGATTTATACCAATAGCTATAAGTAAAAATGGAACTCCAAAGAGATGTTATTCCTGTATATTGCATTGCATAAGATAAAAAATTTGTTCAGTTGCTCCAAACATTATCATCAATTGTTTTAAAACAACATTACAATTATCCATACTAATTGTTCCTATTATTACTAATAAATTTGCCGATGTGCCTACTATTTTAGCTTTTTCATAATTTTTCGACCTAATTCAAGATTCAAATTTGCAGCAGATCCAATCCCAATCATAAGACCTATCGCTAGGCAGAGTGTAACTCAATGGGAATGCTATATTTGTTGCTGCATTACCTAAATATCCCACCCTTGACCAATAAATATTTGATCAACTATGTTATATAATGCATTTTTATTATATTTGCTACAATAGCAGGAACAGCTAATTTATAGAGCAGTTTTTCCTACAGATCCTTTCTCCTAAATTATGTATTTCTTTTTGACATACATTCTCTCCTTAAAAATTTTTATCAATTAGAAAAACAAGAGTACCAATAAGATATTCTTGTTTTATTTTAATTCTTATTTATTTTTATTTATTCTTTCTTCTTGCTAATTCTCTTTTTTTCTCTTCTAGACAATGATCTTCCATTACTTTTCTTCTATAAATTGTTCATCACCTTGTTCTTCAAAATTCAGTCACATCTTCATGTTGATAACTAACATTTGTCATTTCTCATGTTTTAAATTAGTTGTTTCTTCTGGTTTTTGAATTCTAAGTTTTTGATAAAAACCAGTAGTTTCTCTTTTAATTGCATCAATCATTTCATTATAAATTTCATAACCTACAATTTTATAATCATGTGCTGGACTTCTTTGTGCATATCCTCTAAGACCTATTCCTTCTCTTAGCTCATTTAAGTCAGCTAAATGTTGCTCCATTTACTATCTAACACTTCTAACATGATATATTTTTCTATTACTTTAAATTGTTCTTCACCTATTAATTCTCTTTTTTCATTATAACTAGCAATTAAATCTTTTTGAAATCATATCTACATTTCATCTCTATCTTTTACTTTCATCAATTTCGGAGTTCATATCCAAATACTTCTTTTTAATCTATCAGCAAGTAAATTAAAGTCCCAAACATTTCTATCACCAGTTAATGCACCATATCTGCTATGTCCTGAAACAGTATCTTCTAACATATCATAAACTAAAGGTTTTGTAAATCATCTTCTCCTAAAATTAGATCTCTTTGTTTATAAATTACTTCTCTTTGATTATTGTTTACATCATCGTATTCTAATAAACTTTTTCTTGATGAGAAATTTCTACTTTCAATTCTTTTTGAGCGTTTTCGACTCCTTTTTGTTACTTGTCTATGTCTAATTTCTTCATCTTCATCCATTTTTAATACTCTCATCATAGATTGTAATTTATCTCCACCAAACATAATCATTAAATGATCATCCAAAAAGCTAGATAAAATCCTGAAGTTCCCTGGATCCTCCCTGTCTTCCAGATCTTCCTCTTAACTGATTGTCAATTCTTCTACTTTCATGTCTTTCAGTCCCTAGTACAAATAATCCTCCTACTTCTAGGACTTTTATTTCTATTTTTCTTCACAATCTTTTTCATATTTAGCTAAAGCTATTTCATATTCAGGTGTTCCTTTTCAGCCTTTCTTTTTCTGCTAATGCTTCTGGGCCTCCTCCTAATTTTATATCAGTTCCACGTCCCGCCATATTTGTAGCGATTGTAACTGACTTAAATCTTTCCGGCTTGTGCAATTATTTCCAGCTTCCCTTCCATGATGTTTCGCATTTAATTTATTGTGTGGAATTCCTTGTTTTTAATAATTGCGATATTTTTCAGATTGTTCAATTGAAGCTGTACCAACTAAAACTGGTTGACCTTTATCATATAATTCCTTAATTTTTATTTGATATTGCTTTATATTTTGCTTTTTCAGTCATATAAATAACATCTGGTAAATCTTTTTCTTATTACTGGTTTATTTGTTGGAACTTGTATAACTTTTAATTTATAAATTTGTTTAAATTCTTCTTCTTCTGTTTTTGCCGTTCCCGTCATTCCTGAAAGTTTATCATACATTCTAAAATAATTTAGTAATGTAACTGTTGCCATCGTTTGATTTTTCCCAGCTACTTCCAATCCTTCTTTAGCCTCTGTTGCTTGATGTAATCCATCGAGTATCTTCTACCTTCCATAAGTCTTCCAGTAAATTCATCTACGATAATTACTTCATTATCAGCATTTATAACATAATCTCTATCTAATTTATAAGTTCTTTTGCTTTTTAATGCTTGAGTTAAAAAGTGCGTTAATTCTACATTTTCAGGAGAATATAAGTTGTCTAATCCTAAAATTTTTCTCTACATTTTTATTCCTTTAGTTGTCATAACTACTGAATGTGATTTTTCATCAACTTCATAATCTTCCCAATCTTCATCAGGTATAGTTAGAGACTTTTTTATCTTTAATTCCTTCCGTTTTTACACTTCTTTTCAATTTAGTTGCAACTTCTGCAAATTTATCATACCATTCATGAATTTCTTGTGCTGCTCTGTATAATTAAAGGCAGTTCTGTAGCTTCATCAATTAAAATTGAATCTATTTCATCGACAATCGCATAAAAAATGTCCTCTTTGTACTTTCTCTTTTGATCCAACCATATTATCTCTAAATAGTCAAATCCAAAATTACTATTTGTTCCGTAAGTAATATCTGCAGCGTATGCTTGTTTTTCTCATCTCTGTTGTCATTGAATATCCATCAGCAACAAACGCAGAAGTCATACCTAAGTACTCATAAATTTCATTCATTATATTTCTATCTCTTTCAGCAAGATAGTCATTTACTGTTACAACATGAACTCCTTTTTCCATCAACGCATTTAAGTATATCGCAAATGTTGACATCAAAGTTTTACCTTCTCCTGTTTTCATTTCCGCATATTTCCGTTATGCAAATCATTCCACCTATTAACTGAACATCGTAATGTCTTTTTCCAGTTAATCTTCTCGATGTTTCTCTTTACTGTTGCAAATGCTTTCCAACAAGTAAATCATCTAATGTTTCTCCATTTTTAATTCTTTCTTTCTAAATTCATTTGTCTTATTTTTAATTGTTCTTCTGTTAAAGCTTGAAATTCTGGTTCAATGGCATTTTATTTTATCTACTATTTTTCTTAACTATTTCACGCTCATCTGAGTACCAAATATACTATATTTTGTATCATTTGTTCTCACTTTCTATATTATAATATTAATTCAATCTTCCTTTCATAAAGTAAAATTATAACATAAATTAACAATTTTTCTATATTAGTTTTGATATATTTCCTATTTTTCTTTATTTTTACATCCTTGTTCTTGTAAAACATCGATGTTTCTCCTCTTTTAGCCATCATAATTTCCATTTGTTTTGATATTTGTGTTGTAAACTCATCTACACGATTATTTATATCTCTCAAATCATAATATTGATTTTACAATTTTATCATATTCTTCAAGCTCTTTCAACGGATTTTTCTAACTCTCTATATTCATTTTCCATATGAATTATATTTCTCGGTATTCTTGGTTTCAAATCAGGATCTTGATCTTTCCAACCAACCACTAATCCCACTGCCGGAAAAACATATTTTAGGCAATTTTAATAATTTTACAACTTTTTCTAATATCATTTAAAATTGATCCTAAATAAACTGTTCCCATACCAAGACTTTCAGCTGCAACTACTACAGTTTTTGAGCTGCAATTACTGCATCTGTTAATCCTGACATAAATCTTTCAGCCTCTCCTTGAACTAACGCTTTAGCACCTTTCAGCTTCCTGCAATTTGTTGATTTCTTCTTTGATCTACAACAAATACAAATAAATGTAGACCGTTGCAATATATGCTGATTAGCAATAACTGCTAATTCATCTTTTTATTTTTGATCTGTTATACTTATTATGCTGTATGCTTGTCTAAAATTACTTGTAGCCGTATGTCTTGCTACATCAACTAATAAATTTATTTCATCACTTGTCAATTTTTATTTTTAAATTTTCTTATTGATTTATGATTTAATTGATTTTTTTATTGTTTCTGTCATGTTTTTCATCCTTTTCTTTTATTATATATATTATACAAATTTTTTTAAATTTTATCTATATAATTTTATATTTTTAAAATTAATTATATTACTCAAGATACTAAAAGAATATCTACATATATTAATATTCTAAATATTCCATAAAATATCACTCCTATACCGTTTTTTTGTCGTGTCTCACACGCTCTAAGTTGTGTTTGTTATTTGTTCTTTTAACGCCTACAAATACTAAAAAGCTGTTAAATAAAAAAGAGCAAAATTAATCGCTCTGTGTTTAAATATTAATATTTATTTTGAACTAGGCTAGTGCAGCTAACTAGCGTCTCTTTTTACCCAAAGGGTGTGATGGCATCTGCGTATTCCCATCCTCTAGTTCACTAATATTATACCTCATTTTTCCATTTTATCAACTCCTTAAAAATAGAGCGAAATTAATCGCTCTATATTTAAATATTTAATATTTATAGAGAGTATAGTAGGTGTTCTCATTCCATACATCCTTCCACTTAAGGGCGACGGTCGAACATTCTCCGTCATATACTCTAATCAATTTTACTTTTGTTTTTACTTTTTGTCAAATACTATTTTATTATCCTATCAGGGTTTAGCAATTCCCCATTTTTATCATATTTTTTCATGCAAAGGTCTTATTTTTGAATTTCTATTAGGTTTAGGAAAACCAATTTTTTGCAAATTCACAATACTCATTCCATTGTTCTTCAGTTTTTATTTGTATTTGCTATGTGTCTTAAAAAATTTAGTCTTTCCCTCTTTTTCTGTCATATAATCTGTTACTTTTTAATCCTGTGGTATCTATTACCGGAAACACTCTACTTGTTTCAGGATTATAAACTACTATTATTTTTCATCATTCCATTACCTCATAAATTATAAAGAATTGTACCAATCTAAACTTTCTTTAACTCTTCTTTTTGAATAACATTAATCTTTCCCGTTCACTATCTTCTATAATTTTATTAAAAATTTTCTCTTTTTCAGTAGAGTATAATGCCATATCCATTAAACATCTTATCCTTTTTGTAGGTGCTGTATAACAAAAATTCAAGATTCCTAATTATAAACTTCTTCTACACTAAATTTTTTTGTAATGCACTATTTTTCTATAAATATATCATCTATTTTTTATGCCATTGTTCTTTTTGTCCAATGTGGGTAGTTCCATATGTAAATATCTAATTTTTAACTCTCTTAATTTTTCATTATTACTCATCTACTAACACCTCTAAATACAATATATTTTCTTCTTCTTTTATTTTATATTTTTGTCCAACATTTATTATAAATTCTCTTTCATCTTCATACGCACCTTTACCGTCTATATAAACCCCTTTAGTTCCTTTTTGAGTGTCTTTATGACTATCTTAAATTTATTCGAATTATCAGTTTCATTTTTTTAGCAATAGTTGAAAACTCCTCTGCTACATCTTCATCAAAAAAGATGTTGATATAAATTGAGAAAATTTTTGTATTTTCTTTTTAAGAATAAATATTCTTTCTCTTCAACTTCACGAAATAATGTTAAGTTATCTTCTAGTTTATATCTCGATAAAACATCTCTCATTTGTTTAGTTACATATCCTATTCCGTAATAATCTTTAAAAATATTCATCATACCATATCATCTTTTTATTTCTCCTCTTAAAAAGGCATTTATTTTTATATGCATTCCTGTATATCTTTTTAAAGTATCATACTATTCTACATTCAGTTCTCCATCTCCACGATTATATCCAAATATTTTTAATTGCTTTCTCGTCGTATTTTTAATTATTTCCTCAGTCGCAACTTTAAACATTTCTTTTCTTGATTCAATTATAACTTTATTCTCATCATTTTCAACCCATCTTTTTCATTATCTTTCAAATACTAAAAGTCTGTCAAATAAAAAGAGCGAAATTAATCACTCTATGTTTTAAATATTAATATTTAATTTGGTAGGTGTCCTCGTTATCCCTACATCTCCTTCCTTTTTACCAAAAAGGGGCGACGGTATGACATTCTCCGTCCTCATTTTTAATTTTACTCCTTTTTATTTTTTTGTCAATTAATATTTCATTCTTCCATATTGTTACTCCTTATTAGTATTACTTATCTTTGTGTCTAATATATATTTCGTCATATATTCTTGCTAATTTCCCAGTTTCTAGTGTCGCCTCACAGTTTTTCATCTGTTGTATAAAACATAGCATCCTTAACTCATCTTCAAATTTACTATACTCATCATCTGTTAAATCTCTATTTAGATATTTTTCCACATCTAAATGCTTAGATATTATCATCTTCAGTTATTTGTAATCTTAACACTTTTATTACCTCTTTCTACTCGGGTTAGTCTGAACTAAATTTCCTGTTTTTATATTTACAGTAACTTCGTTATTTTTACTTTTTTGTAAAAATAGTTTTCTTTTTACTCCTTATAATACTCTTGTCTACCTTTAAAAATAGTTTACTAAAAAGGGTTTTCTTTTATCAAAAAGTTCTTTTGTTCTTTCGTTAAATTATGTGGGTAATCTCTAAAAATTATAAATTTTCTTTTTATCAAAGAAAAACAAATGTTCTCCCAAACTATCTAACTTATCGACCCACCAAATTTTATCATTTGGGTTATTTTTATAAAAATCACTTAGCATATCCGCCTTCTCCTTTTTACTTGTTTTTCTACATTTGTATTTATATATCCTAATATTTCTCTAAACTCTTTACTATTTTTAAGCTATCTGCCCTCAATCAAAAAATACTGCTACCTTTCAGTTTTACACCATAAGACACTCGAGATACAACTGAATCTTTTCTTTTAGTACATTATTGTTTAAATTCATAAACCCATTATTTATCTTATCTTGTAATTCTAAATAATAATAGTTAAACATGTCTCTTCTTACTATTGCCGCATGCCTCCCTGTTGCTAAATAATACTCCTTCTCTTCTTCTATTCAATCTAATAATTCTGTAACGGCTTTAAAAATCATCAAATTCTTCAACTATATGACTTTTTAACTCCATCTAATTGAGTAATTCTTCTAACATTCATCGGATCTGCAAAAACTTTCTTGAATCTCCATCTCTAAAGTCTAAAACATCTAACCCGTTTTTATTTCCTATATATGCAAAAAGCTACCGATGAACAAGAACCGTCTGTTTTATCTCCGCCTACTATTCTTGATATAATCTCCCATTCTTCAAGTTCTCTATCTAGTTCTTTTACTTCATTATATTCTATTTTTCTATCCTCTAATGCTTTTTATAATTTTTACTATTTTTCTTATTTTTCTATCTCAATTATAACTTTATTCTCATCATTTTTCAATCCATCTTTTTCATTATCTTTCAAATACTAAAAAGGCTGTAAATAAAAAGAGCAAAATTAATCACTCTATGTTCTAAATTATTTCTCTAATTCCTTTTAATAAATTATATGCTTTTTCATCATTGAATTTTTCTTCTAGATACTGCATACCTTTTTATTGTCAATTTAGGTTTTTATGATTTTTAAATCTACCCTATCTCCCATAACTGGTACTTTCAAAATACCTGTAATATACCCATTATCTAATAATTCTATTATAAGAGCTTTCCATCTCCTTTACTCACTCCCAAATATTCAGGAGAAATAATATTTTCATCAAATATCTCGTAGTCCATACTTTCTTCTATTGATTTTAATATCTTATATATTATCTTGAAGTTTTCCATTTTTATCAACTCATAAAATAAACATCTAAATTTAATAAGATATTTATTTTTTTCCCATAATTTTTACACCTCAAAAAAACATCTTATCTACTTTATTTTTAAAATCTTTATCCGATATATACTCTTTTTGCTGAATCACTAACATAAATACTCTTAGGATTTTTCAATATGTTTATTATTTTTACTATATCTTCGCTAATATCACTACAATCTTCAAACGCCCCACTAGCAGTAAGTGACGATATTAAAATATCAACTTCTACATGATGACTCTTGATATCCACATATGCACATCTTCCATCCTCCAGCAGCACCACAAAAACCATCCATATTTTATTTTTACGAAGTATTTTTATATTTCAACAATTTTACCACCTTCTATTCTGTACAATTTTTATTCTAATTTTTCAAATTATTTAAACTCTCATTATCAGGTATTCTGTCAGTAAAAACATACCGAGGTAACATCGCTTAAGCAATTCCCCGTGATACTGGGTTTCTAAGTATCTGACTTTTTAATTCATCTATTAACTCCAAGACATTATTTATTTTATTTTTCTTAAAAATATCAGTATAACTTTTAATTTTTCCCATTTCCATACTGTGAATACCCGGTTTATCTACACTTGAGCAATAACTTTTTCTCTCACAACATTTCCTAAACTATCATTTACGGTAAAAGTAACTTTGTTTTTCAAATTTTTCTTTATTGAATTTTTATAATAACATCTCCGTACATTTTTCAAAGTATCATTCATTTTTGAATTGTAATCATTTAAAAAACTTTTTATCAGTAATATATCCATATTTTTTTCGTAATCAATCTTTTTCAACTTTTTCTGTTGTTCCAAAAAGATTAATTGGTGCTTATTTTCTAAACTTTTTAATTATAGGACTTATAGCCCCTCCACTTGTGTTTGTTTCAAATATGTTTTTAAATCTCCCACTTTCGATAAGATTTTCAATATAGTTTATTTTTATATCTCATTGCAAAAATCCGATTTATCTATTACATCTTTTAATATTTTTGAAACCATTTTTCATCTTCTTCTGAAAACTAAATTTTTCAAATTACTGTTGTACCAATTCTCAAAATGCTTTTTGATAATTTTCTAAAGTCTTAGGTATATTTCCTCTTACTTTAATTATACTCTTATTACCGATATTTTTCAATATCTTTATCATTTTAACTTGTCAATTTCATTTTTGGTATCTTAATTTCATTCGGAGATAATTTACCATTTTTCAACTATCTCTTCTTTCATATCTTTTTCCACTAAAAACTTCTGCTTCCACTCTTTATAAGTCATTTTATCCGACACATAAATAGTTTTTCCAGTTTCAGGGATCTCTTGCTGCTCTTTCTCCCTCTTCTCCCTCTTCTTCATCATCAAAATAAGGAATAGTTACAGAACGACAATTTATATGAAATGGAGGTGCGGTTGTCCCTATCTCATAATCTTTAAAATCAAATACTTTTTCCGTCCATATCTTGACATATATCGGAAGTTCTAGCATCTAATGTAGCTAATACTTGATATTTTTCAACTTCCAAATCTTGAAAAGCTTTTAACTGTGCTTTACTCCTATATGCCGCACTTTCTGTTCGTACAAGTCTTTTTACATTACTTTTTGACACATTCATTTTTGCAGTAATTCTTTTTGTTATATCTTCTAAACTATCTCCACGAATGAACCCTTGTGTCATTTCAGTATGAAGAGTGTTTATAAGTTTTTCCTTATCGCTCCATATTCTATCACTAAAGTTTTTACCATCTAACGCCCAAGGTTTTTATTATGTCTTCAACTAAATTTTTCATTTATTTTATAAAAATTAGTTCCAACTCCTGTTTCTTTTGCAAACTCAAAAGCTGTTTGTTCCCAAATATTATAAGACTTTCCCTAAATTCGTCTAGTTTTTAAATTCTTTCACTTACTTGCTTTATTACTTTTTGTATTAAATTCAAAAAACGAAACAAAATGTAAAATGATCTATTTTTTAGTAAAATAATTATTACTAATTTTAATTATATTCTCTTAGTAAATTTTATATTTATTATGGAAATAAATTATATAAAATAATTATATTAAAAATCAGAAGTTAAAAAGAATTTTCTTAAAAATAACTCCTGATTTCTATATATTAAAATATATTTATATCGCCTACGACATCACTAAATTTTATTTTTGACTAGAGTTAGAGCTTTGAGTAATATTTTCAAATGAAACTTTTACCTAATATATCTTCATTTTTAATATATTAACTGCTACCATTACTTTTAATATTAATATCTCCAACTATATCTGTAATATTTAAATTTGAAATTTGTGGCATTTCTATTGATACATCTCCAACAACATCATTAACATCTATATTCATCATATCTTTACTATATTCAATTACTATTTTTTTGAATTTTTTCTTCCAAAAATTAAACCAATTTTTCTTTTTCGTTTTTATTTTTAAATTTCCATCAAAATTTTTCAATTTTTACATTATCACTTTTTATTATATTATCTCTATTTGATTTTTATTTCAATAGTTCCAACAAAATCTTCTACTAATATATTACGTATAGATGACACTGCTTCATTTTTAGGCACCTCATCTTCTGTTTTAAAGCCACCATTAAAAATACATTATTATTGTACCTATAGTTATCATACATATTCCAATTAATATTTTACGCATCTTTATCATCTCCTATAATATCTTCTCCATCAAAATTATTCAAATCAATTTTATCTAGTTTCTTTAATTCTATTTTTCATATTTTCATGCTTCATCTCATTTTTATTGTAAATCCAACTATATATTTTTAGATGTAATAACTGATAGTATTTTAAAAAGATTTTTATAATTCCTTTAATTATAGGATAAATAATTAATAATAACCCTATTATTATCAATACTGATGCCAATACATTTATAATACTTAAATTATTACCAATATTCATTAAAAATAGTTCCAATTAAAGAAAATACTACATAAAAAGGAACAGTTAAAATTGAAAATAGTAAAAGCAAATAATGAAATTAATAAAGCTCCTGCTACTACTATTCCTGCAAATACAAGTATAAGCATAGGGATAGTAATAGGTAAACTAAATATTCCCTCCCAATGGTTATTAAAAATAATTTAAACGAAGAAAATCCTTTACCTTTTTAATAACTCCATATTCAAGTAATATATCATTAGCTACTTTTTAGGATTTTATATCTTCTGGTATTTTCATCATCATCTTCAAGACCTAAATCTTTAAAATATTCTTCATAAAACATAAATACAGAGCTTTTCTCATCATAAGGTAAATCTTTTATATATTTATCTAATTTTTGCATAAATTCTTAGTCATTATCGTTCAACTCCTTTATAAAAGCTATCAATTTCTTCCTTTAAAATCACCCATTCTTCAACAAATTTATTAAGCTCTTTAATACCTTTATCCGTTATTTTATAATATTTTCTATTTCTACTTTGGAAATTTACATCATAAGTTTCTAAAAATCTTTTTTTCTGTAACCGTCTTAGTACTGGATAAAGTGTCGATTCACTAATATTAACTCTATTTTGTATTTTTGAGTTAATATATATCCCGTCACAAATCCTCTTTTTCAAACTAGAAAGTACACAAAATTCTAAAATTTCACTTGTTATTTGCATATTATCACCTCAATAATATTATACACTGTATAGTATTATTTGTCAAGTAATATTATAAAAATATAATTCGTAAAATAAAATGTTGTACTTTGATAAAAAGAACCATAATATAATTTTCTATGGTATGATTAAATACCAAAAGAAAAATATTATGATTCATATTAATTATGCAATAAAAGAAATTGAATAAATTATTTAATTTACAACTCAAAATATTATAGTTTGTTTAATTTAAACCCAAATAAATCATCATACATAAAACGATATTATAAATTAATAATAAACAAATTCCTATAATTAAAACGAACTTTTCATTATTGTTTTCCTTTCACTTCATATTTTTAACCCATTTTCTCATAAATAATAAAAATTTCCCAAGTAAAATTGCTATAATCGGAATTATCAATATTTCGTATTTGCTTCCCATCTATCAATTTCATTTTTAATATTATAGTGAGCTGGTATTAAATCTGGTAAGAATGTCAGTGCAACTATACTTGTACTAATGGTAAAAAAACATAAGTGTATAAAATAGTTTTATTGTTTTTATCTAGTCTAGGTTCAACTTTTTCAAGTAACGCTACCATCTCCTCCATTTTTATCAATAATCTAAATAGTCAGTATCTTTATCTTCTTCACACATAATTGATTTTTATTCATTTTTAAGTTTCTATTCTATCAAATAGTTTGATAATCTCAGAATACGAAAATCCTAAGGCATATAATTTTTCAAACAATATTTTTTTGTTAGCCTGTTAAAAATTCTGATTTCTTAACTCAATTATTTTTCTTCTCACTTTCAATAACAAAAATTCTTTACTTCCACGACTAACAATCAACCCCTGTTTCTCAAGAAAACTTTTAATACTTTTTGGACGGTTGTAGGGATTACATTCTTCCCTCTCTGCTAAAGTCCTTATAGGGAGGCATCTGTTACCCCGGTATATACTTACCTCTTAAAACAGTTGCTCTTATCACAGATGCTATTTGTAAATATGGATACATATATTCACTTAACCTTTTTATTTTTCTTCCTCGTATGAATTTCCAATATGCAGAATATGGAATAACCGCAGCAAATAGAAGATAATATTTATTAACAAACATATTGGGTATTCCTTTTTGCATTGAAATGAACAAGGATTTTCTCTGGGAGAAATATACAAACAATAAATATTACAAATATTATCCCTATCAATACCAATATATCTTTTAAAAATCTTTTCATAGAATATCACCTCCTTAAACTAAAAATTTAATTTACAAGTTTTTATATAAACACTACTTGCAATAACGAGTAAAATAAATGCTACTCTAATAATGTCAATAATATGGGAAATGTAAAAACCAATGGAGAAGAATTGGTATAACTAACGCAGCCATTCCAATAATTGCAGACACAATAACTGGCATACTCTGTTTTACTATCATCATCTCACTTTCCCATTCAAAGTTGGGAAATTTTTATTCAAAGAAATTCCAATCACTGTTATAAAAGATTGAATAGCATATAGGAACAATTATTAGGTTAATAACTTGAATAAAGTTCATATCAAGTTTTAGCGTAAATGCAAATAGTAAATCATATACCCAATCAAATGAAGTGTAAGGTTTGCAGCTATCTTGGAATTTAAGATCATTTTTACCTTAACAGGAGAGCTTTGCAAAATCCAAATATTTTTCCTTCTAAAGATATTGCTGAGCTGCCGGGCAACTGAGCGAGAGCATAGATGCAATAAATAATGGAGCAAAAATTTGAGAGATATTCATTTTATATTTTTCTATCCTGAAGACTCTCCTATTTGTTCTACAGAATTAAAAAGCAAAAATATACTAAAACACATAAAAGTATTACACCGAGCCCTGCATTCAAGACCGCCATGTACGAGCTTAAAAGCGCCCCATTTCTTTTTATACAAGGCAAGAAATATCGATTTTTCTATTATAAGATTTTTTTGTTATCAGAATATCTTGATGTTGTTTTAGCAAGAGTATTAAGCAATCCATACTTCATCGCAACAATTTTTACAAATATATAAAAAACTGCTGTTGAAAAAGCAATAAATAATCCCATTCAATATACATTGGAAAAATTTGTGTGTTGCACGAATAACCCAGATATTGGGGTACAGTCCTGTAATTTGCTTAGAAAGCATAATACCAATATTATTTTCATTATCTGATTTCATAGCTGACACTGCAATATATCCAATTATCCCTATCATTGCAAATGAAAAATTAAAGCAATAACATTTTTCTCTTAAAGAAAGATGAGGCAACAACAATAATGATTCCCATACATGCTGCTATACACATAGGTATCAACGGAACAAAAATTATGGAAGTAAAATACAATATAATCTGTAATACATTTAAACTTCCGTTTAATACCCAAACAATTCCCCAGAGCATAAACATCAATCCTATTAAAAATTCAATAAATACATAAACATAAACTTGCTACTTATAATATCCGAACTCTTTACGGGCAATGACAAAAGATTTTCCATATCACGACTGCCAAATAAAATCCCATTCGAATAAAAATATTGTCAAAAATAATATTGCAAAAGCTTGATACCGATACCATATTGACGGTATCAACTCCTGCTATCCCAGTTGTACCAATGTTTTTGGCTGTATGATATTATAAACAAAGAAAAAAATATAGCAAGAGTTATTATTCCAAAACTTGCAATAACAATTGAACTTTTGTTTTTATTTCCCGGCTCTTTCATTTCGTTGATCGGAAAGAAATTTATCAATTGTGCTCTAATTAGTATCCAAATTTTGCTCATTATCCTGCACCTCCATGAAAAAGTTTCCAAAGTTTTATCACCTTTGACTTCTTCTGTATTTCCGCTTGCGATTAACTTTCCATTTTTATAATTGCAATTTTATTACATAATTTTTTCTGCAACATCCAAAAACATGTGTTGAAAAGAAAATAGCTCCTCCATCTGATACGCATTCGTGCATTATTTTTCTTTAGTAGAAAAAGTTGCTTTTGGATCAAGTCCTACAAAAGGTTCATCTAAAATTAGTAACTTTTGGAGAATGAACTAGTGCAGAAATAATCGCTGTTCGTTGCTTCATACCATGTGAATACGAAGATATCATCCTCGAAAGATGCTTAGTCATTTTCAAATAAATCACTATATTTTTGAATTCTTTCTCTGCGTATTTCAGTAGAAATTTCAAATAAATCTGCAATAAAATTGATGTACTGAAATCCGTCATATGTTCATATAAATCCGGATTATCTGGAATGTATGCCATCATTTTTACAAATAACAGGCTCCTCTTTAATGGAATGCCCATCAATCGTTATACTTCCATTCTCAAAATCATGAATCCCAACTACCGCTTTTATCGTTGTAGTTTTTCCGGCTCCATTTGCACCAATGAATCCATAAATGTCTCCAGACTGTACTGAAATGGATAAGTTTTCAACAGCCTTTTTGTTCCCATAGAATTTACTAAAATTCTTTATCTCTAACATAATTTCTACCTCCATTGACAATTTGTCAGTTATTTCTTGAAATAAAACCGATAACATGTTTAGCAGTAGCTATCGGTATATTATTCTCTTTGTAAACATTCTATTCTTTTTAATTACTAAAAGAGCTTTTTCGTATTTAAGTTTTGTTCAAGCATTACCTTAAATGCATTTAAGTATTATTAACAGGGTTCTTTCTTTAGATATCTTATACTTATGTTATTTTGAAACAAAAACATAAGCTGTCATAAGAAATTCTGCTGTTTCTAATGGATATCTTTTACAGAAAAACTTTTTCCGTTATTCCTTGATTTATAATCTTTTTCAAAATATATTGTCAGTTTTTCAACAAGCTTTATGGGATAACTTATCTATCATATATTGATTTTTCTTTAAGGTCAACTGTTTTTTTGTAGTACTGTACCCTCTGCTGAAATATTTTCCGAAGATATAATTGTGACATCTATAAATGATCTGATTTTTTTCTATAGCGGTTTTATCTTCATCATAGACAATAATATGAATATCTTTCAATAATTTATCTGAATATTGTTCCACAAGACAATATAAGATATCCTCTTTATTCTTAAAGTGATAATATAACAACCCTCTTGATATATTTACTTTATCAACTATATCCTGAGTTGTTGTATTAGTATATCCTTTTTCCATAAAGAGTATCATTGCAGCATCCATAATCTCTTCAGTCGCATTTCAGGTTCTTTCACATCTCGCATTTTTATCCCTCCTATCTATTTAAAGGATATCATACAACTGACATTTTTGTCAATTATATTTTTCATTTCTCTTGAATTTTATGGTATAATATATTTACAATTTTTAGAAAAATGCTTAATGCTTGCTTGACTTTTGTAGCAAGCACAGTGAAGTGTACGGACACTTACGGAAAAATTGATGAAGTAGCCTTCGGGAACTCGTTTTTCTTTTATCAATTTTTAGCTTGTTAGAAGAACCCTAAGACTCGAAATACATTCAAAGAGGAACGACCTATGGCAAATAGAATACGAAATGATCCGCTCATACTCAATTTTAAAAGACACGCAAATAATTCGGGAACAAAGGGAACTGTCCTTGCAAGACATCTGATTCAATCTTTTTACCGGAAGAAACAAGCCCTAAAAATGGCACATCAAATCGGTATGGAACTGTATAAAAAGATATTAAAACATGAGTATGAATTTGTCTTATCTACTCACATAGATAAAGGACATATTCACAACCACATCATCTTCAACAATGTAAATATGGTAACAGGAAAAATGCTATCAATCCAATAAGAAAAGCTATTATAAAATTCGTTATCAGAATGATAAACTGTACAAAGAAAATAATATTTCTGTCATTGATATAATATTGATAACTGCAGTATTTTTCAATTCTTATTTTCATAAGAAAAAATTTCTTATCACAATATCTACAGACGCACTTATATCTTGTCTTTTTATCATGGTTCATAGTTTTCTACTCCCTTCTAACTGTCTAAGAGAGTCTTAAAAGATGGGTTTTCTGGATAGAAATTAAAATATTTTTCCTGTATATCATAGGTAAAGAAAAATAGCTAATTTTTAACGTAAATAAAAAGCTTGAAAAATCATTCCATTTAAAGAGCAACCTTCAGGCATTTTTCACTATTTACTTATAAGAGTTCATTTTACTCTATGTATTATAATCATATCATTTATTCTGTCACTTCATTACCCTAGTTACCAGCAATCACCTCTCTTGCCAAAATATCTATATTCTTTACAGGAAAGCACCTACTACTGGATAAATTTCATTTTTACTTACATTAAATACCTTATATCCCATTGATACACTTCTTTGTATTATCAGAAATCTCTAAAGACTCTTTTTAACTCTTTGCACCATTTTTATAGACTTTATAATAAATATTGTTTATACATTTGAATTGTACTAATCCACGATTGTTCAACTTCTTCATATATTTTTCTGATTTTAATTTTTCATATCGTTGATTTAGTAAATAAGGAATCGTATTCCTATGTCCTAATTGGGTAGATTAAGTAAAATTTTTAAATTTTGATGAGGACTTTAATAAAAATGTTCAATGTTGCTTGATAAGAATCCATACCTCATCGTGCGTTGAACTTATTAGTAATATTGGACATTTACATTTTTGAGTGTCATTTCTCCTTCACTTGAATAATTTTTTCTAAATAAATCTTTTAGATTAAAAGGCTTTATAAGGAATTTCCACCCATTAAACGTCCAAGAAGAATGTTTTTGAATTTTTATTCCTTCATAGACTTTTATCGCTTTGGAGAATTTAACACGGCACACTTGATTTGAGAATATTTAGTAATAGCTAAAAGGCTATATTCGGCACCTTTTGATCTCCTATATATTCCTATTTATTTTTCATCTACAAAAGGATAACTTTTTAATATTTTTAATTAACTTCACCAATATATTCCTAAAGAAATTCTATCAAGATTTTTACTTTTGCCCATCTAGTCCAAAATAGCTTAATGCCAATGCATTAAATCCATAGCTAACTAATGATTGAGCTATATTTTGTGCTTTTTCAATACCACCATCACTTCAGTTAAAAACAATTATAGTAGGTGTTTGGAACATCGTAATTTATGTAAAAATAATCTACCTTTTCCATTCATAATCCACAATATCTTTATACATTACTGACTTTGGAGCAAAATATCTTTTAAACTTAATGTTTCTTGCCTTATCATTATCTATATATATTGTTAATGAGATATTCAACTTCATTGTATGTAGAAAGCTTTTTAAATTTGTAATCTTTTTAGAATGAGTAATTTGAATTGGCTTTAAGATTCAAATAAACCCATACTTCTTACTCCCATATAATTTCCTTTTATAGATGCTGATGATGACGTATTAATTGTTCCATTTTCATCCGAAAGAAATGTTGCCATCGATTCCATTTTGTGTTAATAGAATAATTCATTGGAGCATGAATATTATAGAAATTTGAAGTTTCTAATTTTATTGTTTACTTCTTTAAATTTATCCAAACCATCAATAAGAATATTTAATTTATTATCCATAGTAAACTGGAATCATATGTTTTAATATTATAGTTCATCAAATTCCTCCCACATTAACATAATAGATTTTATTAACAAATGTAATTCTTTATGAAAAGGTTTCATCATGTTCTTTTTAGTATTTTTATAAGTTTTTGTTCTATGTGTTGATTATCATGAATGGTACAAACATCTAACCCTTTTCAGTTAATACAACCGTAAAACTCTTTATTATTAATTCGAGATTTAATTACCGTTTTTCCTTTCCAAATTATTTACCATCTGAGTTATAGCACTTCTAGTAATTTGTAAATCATCTGCATATTTTTAGAGGTTGATTTGGATGCACATTTACAAATTTCAAGAAGTGAACTCTGATAGATTTAAATCATATATTTTTGTGCTGTTTAAACTCTAAATTCTCATATGCACTAATAAACTTACGAAATTCTCGAATACACTTCAAATACATCATAGTTTCTCCTTTTGTTAAGATGCTTAACAAAAAAGTATACAAATTAAATTATAAATGTCAATTATAACAGATCCGTTTTTAAGACAATACAAAATTACAACTCAAACTGTCATACTTAAACCCCCAAATAAATCATCATACATAAAACGATATTATAAATTAATAATAAAACAAATTCCTATAATTAAAACGAACTTTTCATTATTGTTTCCTTTCACTTCATATTTTTAACCCATTTTCTCATAAATAATAAAAATTTCCCAAGTAAATTGCTATAATCAGAATTATCAATATTTCGTATTTACTTCCCCATCTATCAATTTCATTTTTAATATTATAGTGAGCTGGTATCAAATCTGGCAAAAATATTAATGCAATCATACTTATTACTAATGGTAAAAACATTAGTATATAAAATAATTTTTGATATTTATTAATCCTTCTATCTTTTTAACATATCTTATATTTATTATACCACAATAACTTGATATAAGTTATTGTACTATAATTTTTGACACTTTACTTAATATTTTGTCCTTTTCGAGACTTGAGAAATACTTTTGTGAACTTTTGCTAAAGCCTTCTAATGCTCCAACAACAGATTAATTATAATTCAAATCCTTTAGCCACTATATTTCTTCGTTTCATATTGTTTTTATATTTTTATATTATATAATATCCATAAGAGGTGATTCATATGTTTAAAGCACTAAAAATAAAAATTGATAATTTAAAAATCAAACTTTTCTAAACTTAAAATATATAAAAAATCAATTAAATTTTTATAATATTTTAAAAGATTTAGCTATTAAGTATAAACTTATAACTCCTAAAAAAGATTTCTATAACTGAGAGACTTGATAATTTTTCTAAAAATACTCTAAAAATTCAAAAGTTCGTACTTTGTAAATTTTCATTTGTTGAAATAATTTTAATTTATTTTTATATCTATCTTTATTACACTTTTTCACGATGCCTTGATTTTATTCTTTTTATTAGATTATATTGGATTTATCTTCTTTTCGTAGGACATTTAACTATATTTCTTTCTTTAATCTATGAAGAATGATAAATTATTTTAATTTTTGAGCCAAAAGGCTCTTTTTATTTATCTACAAGTTCTTCTGCTCTATTCCAGTTAATGAGTCAAAATTTAATTCAAACTCTTTTATATGAATCTGACCTAAAAAGTATATTTTTGTGTTAATTTTATTTTTAAAATTTTATTCAATTATAAAAATTCTACAATTAGATTATACTAATTTTACTAACTTAGCCACTATCTCCAAATGCCCCGTATGTGAGAACATATCTACAGGTGTAGCTTTATTAATTTATAACCATTTTTCTTGAAAAACATTCATATCATTTATAAAAGTTTTAGGATTACAGAAACATAAATTATATTTTTGACATTATATTTCATTAGTTTATTTATAGTTTTTCTCCAACTCCAGCTCTAGGCGGATCAAGTACTAATATTGGGAATAATCCCTCTTGCATCAAACTCATCAAGTTTTTCAAAAACATCTCCTGCTATAAATTCAGCATTATTAATATTGTTTCTTTTCACATTTTTCATTTGCTTTTCTACCAGCTTCTTCCCCAAAGCTCAATTCCATATACTTGTTTTGCTTTTTGATACAATTTGCCCTATCGTTCCTGTCCCGCTAAATAAATCAAAAATAGTACAATTTCTTGTATCAACATCTATTTCATCAATATAATCTAATACTTTTTCATATAGTTTTCTACTGTTTTGGAATTAGTTTGAAAAGCTATATGGACTTATTTTAAATTTCAAGTCTAATAATTTTTCCTCTAAATCACGTACACCGTATAAAATTTCTTCGCTTTCAGACACCACAGAATCAGATAATTTATCATTAAATGTATGTAAAATTCAGTTATTTTAAAATCGTTTTCTAATTGTAAATTTAAAAGCCCTCCACTAGCTCTTTTTGAAATTTATCTTTTTATCTTTATCAATTTGAGTGGAAGTTACTGTATTTACTAATATTTGTTTTGTAAAAATCTGCTTTTCTAATTACTAAATTTCTAAAAAAACCCGACATGATCTAATCTGTGATAAAAATCTAGTCCACTTTTTTGAAAAAGTCATTACAAAATTTATATTTTTATTAAAATTATCGTCCATAAGTTTCAATCAGTCAACTTCAACAATATCATGAAAACTATTTTTGTTTATGAAGTCCTAAAATCATAGGGGATCATCTTTTACAGCATTTTCCATAGCTAAATTCCATTTTATTTCTATATTTTTTTCTTTTTCTACACTTTTTACAACTTCTTCAAACTTAAAATCATACTTTACTACACTTTTTATTTCTTGAAAAATATTATTTGATTTCATTTGAGCTTGTTCATCATAAGTGTAATATTGATAATTACATCCTCCATTTTGTCCTTTCAATTTCATCATAAATTGCATTTTTCTTTCCTGCAAAATCAACAATCTTACAACGAATTAATTCATATTTTCTACGTCTTTTCACAAAAATACCTTCAACTATTTTGACCTTTAGCTACATTTATATTAGGATAAATTTTATTTTTCATTATCGCCTAATATCCGTAAGCTCTCCTTTTATATTTAAATCTTCTATTTTTATTTGAATTACATCACCTTTTTAAAATTTCATTATTTTTCATTAAATTTCATTTTCTCCATTTTTCTATCATCTTTTATTTTTATTTATGATATTTCTCTATTTTATCTCTCACATTCATTCAAGTTCTCTTGAATAAACTTTTTATTTTTGAGTCTCTAACTTCTTTCCAAAGAATAGCAGCAACCTTTAACTTATTAGAATAATCATCGCTATATTTATCTAAACAAAAAGTCTTTTTAAAAATTGATTCCATTGACAATATGAATTATCATACTTAGCATAATCCGATTTACCATAATATACTTTCAACATATCTTGAATTGTAAAAATTTATATTATTTTCAGCTTTTTACTTTTTCGCCAAGCGGTTGCCATATCAGCATTAAATTTAAATGGGTAAACACCTGTTATAGTTGAAAAATAATTCTAAAATTTTTGGTTGAAAGGAAAATCCACATTCTAGTAATGGTGTCTTTTAATGTTTATATCTTGAGTTTTGATTTTTTATTTACTTTTCTTACAAATTTTTCTACTCTATTTCCCTTAAAATATTGTTCTATAATATAATTTAGTTCTTTTTGTACTTCTATATTCTAAGCCAAAGGGACTTCACAAATTTTTGAAAGTTCTTCTCGATACCAATAGTATTTATTAAATTCTTCAATTTGATTTTTATCTCTTTAAAATCAGGCCTAATCTCTTTCATAAATTCTCCACCATAAATTACAATTTATCCATTCTTATTTTAAATCAATTTCATTTCTATATTTTACTTTTTCTCCATTTTGTTATTTTTATTTTTAAAATAAATTACAGCTAAAAACTGTTTTCATATCATTTTGTTTTTCGCAATTTCATTCACTTTAACCCATTCTACAACTAAATCTTCTCCGTGATCTAGGTTAAGTTCTTTTGGAACAATGCTGTCAGATTTTTAATTTTTGCAGAATAAAAGTAAAGTTTTTCTGTTGTATATCCTGGTGAACAGAAAAAGACCTTCTGGGTATTCTGAAAACTCTTCACATCTTCAATGCTATATCCTGTTTCTTCTCTCAGTTCTCTAAATGCAGCTTTCTACTGGATTTTCTCCATTATCTATAAGTCCGGCTACCACTTCTAGGGGTTTTCAGCTTTTTGAGGTATGGTCTAAAGTTGTTTCACTAAAGCGACTTTTTCTTTCGTTTCATTAAATAATAAAAACATACTGCATTTGATTTATCCAAATATTCTAATGTTATGTTTGTCGTTGGGTGTATCATTTTTACCTTTTAAAAATTTAAAATCATTCATCTTATTTTTGTTATGATAATGCAATCATAATTCCTTTCTAAAAATATTGTTTCAATTACGTTTAAATTTAAATCTTCTGCAAATAATCTTGCTAATGACATTGCTACATCTTCCATTCTTCAAAGTCATGTGCATCAGATCCTATAATTACCTTCACATCATATTGTTTTGCTATTTCCCAAAAATTCTCTATAAGGATATTGATATCTATCCCAATCTGGATGTTCTTTTAATGTTTTTCTTATACCGTTTGCATTTACTTCCAATGGAATATTTGCAATTTTAGCAGCTCTACATATATAGTGTGCTACTCTTTCTGTGACTTGATTCCATTCACGATAATTTGACATATATAAATCAGGATGGGCAATATAGTCAAAAAATCCACTTTCTATAAAACTTCAACCATATACTTTCCATATCTTCTACATCTTTTTCATTGTTAATATTCCATGATGTACTAAAATGTTCTTCTTCATCTTTATATCTATAAGCATGCAATCCTAAGACCAAGTAGTCTAATTTTGTTTGTAATTCTCTATAATAACTTGAAAATTCTGGAAAATACTCAATTTCTACCGATTTATAAATTTTAATTTTATCTTTTATTTTTGTTTCGCATCTTCTATTTCTTTTAAATATCCTTCAAAATCTTCCATTTTCATTCGATTTTTAGTGTAATATTTCGGAACAGGTGCATGATCTGAAATACCTAATTCTGTATACCCATTTTCTATTGCTTTTTGGACATAATCATCAACTGTTCCTCTGGCATGTTCACAACGATAATTATGTGTATGAAAATTTTGTTTTATTCATATAATTTTTCCTCCTTATTATATTTCAAACAAATATATTTACTTATTTATATTTTTACCAATATTTTTTTATAAAAATAAAGAGTTTATGTTTATTTTTCTCTATTTTTGCTATAATATTCATAATATAATTTAAGGAGAATTTTTGATAGCAACAAGTAATTTATCAGTTCAATTTGGTGGAAAAAACTTTTTGATGAAGTTGACATAAAAATTCACTGAAGGTAACTGTTATGGAATAATAAGAGTACTAATGGTGCAGGTAAATCTACATTTCTTAAAGTTTTAACAGGAGAAATGGAATCTACATCAGGGCAAGTAATTATAGATAAAGGGAAAAGATTATCATTTTTAAAAACAAGACCACTTTGCTTACGAAGAAGATGAAGTTTTAAATGTTGTAATGATGGGACATACAAGATTATACGAAGTATGAAAGAAAAAAGGCGTTATACTCAAAGAAGAATTTACTGAAGAAGATGGACATTTAGCTGCTGAACTTGAAGGAGAATTTGCTGAGCTTGATGGATGGGAAGCTGAAACAAATGCAGAAAAATTCTTAATTGGATTAGGGTGGTGCTGAATTACATCATAAATTGATGAAAGAATTAACTGAACCTGAAAAAGTAAAAAGTATTATTGGCACAAGCTATTTTTGGTAATCCAGATATTTTTATTATTGGACGAGCCTACAAATGGACTTGACTTAAAAAGCAGTAAAATGGCTAGAAGATTTCTTAATGGACTTAGAAAATACGACAGTTTTAGTTGTATCGCATGATAGACACTTCTTAAATAAAGTATGTACACATATTGCCGACATTGATTATGGTAAAAATTAAAAATGTTCGTTGGAAACTATGATTTCTGGTATGAATCAAACCAGTTAATGCAAGAATTAATTAGAAATCAAAATAAAAATTAGAACAAAAAGAAAAAGAATTACAAGATTTTATTGCTAGATTTTTCGGCAAAATCTTCTAAATCAAAACAAGCGACAAGCCGTAAAAACAATTAGATAAATTACAATTTGAAGATATGCAGTATCTAACAGAAAATATCCTTATATCGAGTTCAAGCCAGAAAGAGAAGCTGGTAATAACTTATTAAGAGTTGAAGGATTAACAAAAACTGTTGATGGTGAAAAAGTATTGGATAATGTGTCATTCACTGTTCATACTGGAGATAAAGTTGTAATTTTATCGAACAACGACATTGCAAAAACTACCCTATTCCAAATTTTAGCTGGAAGATTGAGCCAGATTCAGGTACTTATGAATGGGAGTAACAACTTCTCAAAGCTATTTCCTAAAAGATAATTCAGAATACTTTTGAAAATGTTGATTTGTCTTTAATTGATTGGTTAAGACAATTTTCTAAAGATCAAGATGAACAATATGTGAGGAGGATTTTTAGGGTAGAATGCTATTCTCAGGAGAAGAAGCTAAAAAATGGCAAAAAGTATTATCAGGAGGAGAAAAAGTTAGATGTATGTTATCTAAAAATGATGTTATCAGGTGCAAATGTTCTACTATTAGATAACCCTACTGACCATTTAGATTTAGAAAGTATTACTTCTTTGAATAAATCGTTAGAGAGATTTAATGGAACTGTATTGTTTACAACTCATGACCATGAATTTATTCAAACTATTGCTACAAAAATTATAGAAGTACGCCAAAAGGAATTGTTGAAAAAAGAAATGGAATACGATGATTACCTTAATGATGAAACAGTACAAGCTAGATTAACTGAAATGTACAATTAATATAAATAAAAACTTCAAGTGAAAGATTAATTTCATTTGAAGTTTTTATGATTCTACAGTATAAATCTATTCAATTTCAATAAATTCTTAATTTTTAATAAATTTAATCCACTCTTAATGCAACCATTGGATCTAAAGATGCTGCTTTTTGGCTGGATAAACTCAAAAACTAATCCAGTTATTGTTGAAACTGTAATACAAATTATTACAATAAAAGGACTTAAAAGTGGAAAGCATGAACCAACATCCCGATTAATAATGCCATTCCGTATCCTGCTATAATTCCTATAATTCCACCAAAAAGTTAAAATAATTGATTCTATTAAAAATTGTACTAAAATATCTTTAGTTTTTGCACCAATAGCTTTACGAGTCCTACTTCTCTTATTCTTTCTGTAACACTCACAAGCATAATATTCATAACACCAATTCCACCAACAAATAATGAAAATTGCAGCAACGCCACTTATAAATAAAGTTATCATATTTAAAAATATTATTAAATTGTGAAAGACCTTGGCTTAATGAACTAACCCTATATGTATCTGTTGAACTTCCTCTCGTTTTCAAATAATTTCTACTCATTTCCATTGCCTCATTCAAATTATTGGCATTATTAACTTTAACTTGTAGTGATGTGAATTTATCACTTTGATTTCCATTTATAAAGTTTAAATACTGATTAGGAAGTAATCCTATAATAGGTATTCCTCCACCTTCGTCATCTCCAAAACTCAATGAACCCTATATTATAACTAAAAACACCTACTATTGTAACAACTTGTTTATTTTTCCAAGTTCTAACTCTATTGTTTTTCCAATAGGATTTTCATTAGGGAAAAATCTATCTGCAGAACTACTATCAATTATTAAATATTTACCATCTTTTTCTATACTCATCAGGTAAAAATTTTTCTTCCTTTTATAATATCAAAAATTTACAATTTTAAAATAATCTTCTGTTACTCCTGTACCACTAAACATTTTATTTTTATTATTTACTCTACTTCTAGTAAATGTACTTGAACTAGGAGAAACAGCTGTTACATTAGGTATTTTTATGTATTCAATATCTCTTGTTGTAAGTAAATCTTCTGTTTTATATTGTTTCCCAGGAGATGTATCAAGGTCTATTCCAAAATTTCCAACTCTAATTTATTCAAATCACCTGTGATATTTTCTTTCATCCCAGCATCAAGTGATGACATCATTATACTGCCCCTATACCTATAATAATTCCAAGTATAGTTAGAAATGAACGAACTTTATAGCTTAAAAAGATTATTAATAGCTAACTTTAACAACTCTATAAAAATTCATCAATCCACTCCTCTTCTATTTTTACAATTTCATCTTTTTCTATTACACCATCACGCAATCTTATTATTCTTTTTACAATGTTCAGCTACATCTTCTTCATGCGTTACCATTACAATCGTTGTTCCGTTATCATTCAAATTTTTAAATATTTTCAAAAAACTTCTTCTCCAGATTTTTGAATCTAAATTTCCTGTTGGCTCATCTGCCAATAAAATTTTAGGATTATTTATTATCGCTCTGCAATAGCAACTCTTTGTCTTTGTCCTCCTGACATTTCACTAGGTTTATGATGAATTCTATCTTCAAGTCCTACACTTTTTAATCTGCTTCCTCTGCTCTTTTTAATCTTTCATCTTTTTAAATCCTGCATATAATGCTGGCAATGCAACATTTTTCAAGTGCTGATAATTTAGGTAAAAGATTAAATGTTTGAAATACAAAGCCAATCTTTTCATTTCTAACTATAGATAGTTCATCATCTTTCATTAAAAAACATCTACTCCATCTAAAGTATATGTACCTGATGTCATTCTATCTAAACATCCTAAAATATTCATAAATGTTGATTTTTCCACTTCCAGATGGATACATAAAAAGCTACATATTCTCCCTCTAAAAACTTCTAAATTTAACCCTTTTAAAACTTCCAGATCAATATTCCCATTTTTATAAATTTTAATTACATTATTTGCTTTTATCATTATTTACCTCTTTATTTTTTTAATTTTTGGTCTTTTTCTGGATTATTTGCCATTATATCTTTTTCACTAGCTATTTTAATTTTTTTGACCATCTTTTTAATCTTCATCTACTACAGATACGATATTGTCATTTTCCGACAATCCGCTTATAATTTCATAATAAAGAGTTATCTGTTAATCCAACTTTAACCTCAACTTTTTGAACTTTATTATCATTCCCTAATTTATAAATATAGTATTTACTATTTTTCATTTATTATTGAACTATACGGAACTTTTAATACATTTCTTAACTTCTTTATAAAAAATATTAGCACTAATTGTAGTTCCTGGTCTTAAATTTTAGTATTATTAAATTTAATAGTTACTTTTGTTGTACTTTCATCTAATGTATCACTTTTTCAGCAATTCCTGATATTTCTGAAAACATATCCTTCTAAAGTTTCACTTCCTAATGCATCTGATGAAATTATAACTTTTTGTCCTACTGCTACATCTTTTATTTGAAAATCAGATAAATTTACTTCAATTTTAACGTTTGAAATATCTGCTACTTTAAATAATGTCGTTTCTGTATTTTACTTTATAATCTTCATCTGCTGTCATTGATGTTATTACACCATCAACTGGACTCGTTATTTCATTTTTATCAATTTTAAATCTTCTCTCAATGTAGCAAGCTCAAGCTGTGCCGTTTGTAATGCAATTCTAGCATCATCAACATTCGTTTTTGACTCTCCACCAACACTCAATAATATTTGTGAATTTTTAAATTTCTTGATAATTTTTGAATTTCAAGAGTTTTTCATTTTCAATTTTTCTTAATGTTTCATTTTTTTATCTACTGGATAAAAAGTAACAACAACATCGCCTTTTTTACATTATTTCCAGCTTTAAAAAAATACTTTTTCTACCCTTTGACTTGCAGTAGTATAAACTGAAACTTCATTTTCTGATTTTTACTTGTCCTGTTTTACTTACTGATAATACAATATCTCCTTTTTTGTACTTTTTGTATCTCATATTCTACTTCCGATGTTTTTACCACAATTTACAATTATAAATAACATCATTATTACGATACAAATATTTTTATTTTATATAAATTTATATTCTTTATCATTATGTATGACTATACTATCATACTCTCCTTTCTATATTTTTATTTTATAATATTTAATTTGCTGAGTAAATGCTGCTAATTCATTTTTAGCTATAACATAATCTATTTTAGCTTTTTCATATGTATTTCTTTTTCTACATAATTTTGCAAAACTATCAGTTCCTAGCTCATACTTTTTCTTAAAAATTTCATAATCTTTTCCTGTTATCTCTACAGTTTTCCTTTTAATAATTTCATTTGTTTGCAATGTAGTATAGTTAATCATTTGTTGCCCAATATTAGAAATTAATTCATTTTTCTTTTGATTATATTCTTCTTTTTAATTTTTCTGATTCAATTTTAAATTTTTCTATTGCACTATTTTTAACTTTAAATATTTTTGTAATTCCAATTCCAACAGTAGCATTTTTCGTTTCAAAATCATAATTTGCATTAGCAGTAACCTTTGGATATTTATAATCAAATGTTTGTTTTTTGTATTTAAGCTATTCAATTCACTATCTATTTTTAAGCTATCTGCTTCCGATAATCTTAAATTATAAAAAAATCTTCTTTATTCAATTCAATCGTTTTTAAATCATCCAATTTATCATTTGAATTTAAAAGCTACATTGTATAAAATAAATTGCTCTCCATATATTTTTAATTCTTTTTCTAAATTATCTACTTCAAGTTGTTTTTACTTTATATTCATATTCTGCCAAATCATAATCATATTTTGAGGCATCACCTATTTCATATGTAAAAATTGTATAATCTTTTTCTTTCCTTCAAGCGATATTTTCCCTTGCTCCAGTTCATATTCTTTATTCTTATAATTTTTATACAAATCAATCAAATTTCGTATTTCCAAATTTTTAGCTGTTTCATTTGTAATTTTCTGTTTTTCTTTTTTTCTAAAATTATTTACTTCTAAATTATATTTATAATCATTGTAAAATCAAATCATTTAAAGTTTTACTTATTCCAACTTTATTTGATAAAAATTTATTATTACTAAAATTATATCCATTTTTATAATATAACATTCCATATTTTATCTCGTTTTTCATTAGTTATTCCTTCAGATGTATTTATTTTTACTATAATTATTATTTGAAGTTATAGATATTTCATTCCATTCCCTTTTTTTATACTCTTTATTTTTAGCATCATACATTCTTAAATTTAATTCATTTATAGTATACGATTTTTGTTCATATTCTTTTTATAGTATCATCTAAACTTTTACTATAATTTAATATCGATATTAAAACAAATAATGAAATTATACTTATTTTCTTTAATTTATACATTTTTCTCCTTTAATTATTCTTATTATTTTAGTATATCATATTATTAATCTATTAGAGAATTATATAAATATGATTATAATTATACCTTTTTAATACAAAAATTCTTTTACAAAAATTATTCTATAATACATTTAAAATTATTAGGAGGTTTTTATGGCAGAATATAAAAATTTGATTTCAAAGTGTATTTTTATTTTATATATAGTTCTTATATTATTATTTGTTTATAGTTTATTCAAATTAGGAGTTTTACTCCCATTTGTTATAGGGTTGTTTTATTTCAATTTTAATACAACCATTTTTCTAATTTTTACAAAATAAAAATAAAATTATCGCATAAATTATCTACAATTGTTTCTATTTTAGTATTTATATTAATTTTTATTGGAATTATTGGACTTTCATCTTTAAAACTTATACAAGAAATTTATAATCTTTCAAAAAATTTAGATTCTTATTCTGTTTTTAGCTCAAAAAAATTTGGAATGAAGGAATTGATAAACTTAACAGCTATTTAAATCTTTTACCAGAAGGACTTACCGTTGAAATTGATAAAAGTATAAAAAATATAATTACTATTGCTACTAAAAATTTAGGAAAAAGTAATTAATAATTTATTTTCAATTATTGCTTCTATTCCAACAATGATTTTTATATGTTTGTATTACTATTTTATCTACATTTTTATGAGTTTAGACAAAACAAATATATTAAATTTTTAGAGCAACAATTTCCTGAAATTTGGCTTGAAAAATTATATGCCATAAAAAAGAGAAATGTTTAATGTTTTTAGGGTTCTTATCTTAAAAAGCTCAAATTATTTTCAATGTCACTTTTGTTTCGTAGAATTACTAATTTCATTAAATATTTTTAGAATTTTTCAAATTAGATGTACACTATCCATTATTAATGTCACTTTTTATCTGTATTGTAGAATGCACTTCCTATTTTTAGGAGCTGGAGCAATACTTTTTACCATGGGTAATTATTTCAATTATTTTTAGGAAACTATAAACTAGCTTTAGGACTTTTTATTTAGTTTACTTACTTGTGTTATCTGTAAGACAAATGTTAGAACCCTAAACTTATTAGTGAAAAAATATAGGAGTTCATCCTTTAATTACATTAATTTCAATGTATTCAGGATTTAAAATTCTAGGAGTTATTGGATTTCTAGTTAGATGAGTTGTAATGATAATTCTAAAAATGTATTCTCACGTGAATTAGAAGTTGGATTTTTAAAAAGAAATCTTTGGTAATTCTAAAAATACAGAAAATGACGATATAACAACATAAAATATTTTATAAAAACTTCAAAATATAGAAATTCATCTATAAATTTGAAGTTTTTTATGATACTATTCTTTGTATTATAAAAGGATAAGAAAAATCTTATCCTTATTTTCAGTTCAATATTAATATCTAATTTTTAAATCATAACCTTTAACAGAAAAATAATAATAAATAACATTACTGTTTGTATCAAAATATTGTAAAATCTGTTAAATTATGAATAGCCACTCCTATTAATAAAGTTAAATATAATGTATTTTTGTTTTCTTTAAACTTTGTATATATATACTCTAAAAATACATAGCTCAATATTACCGTTCAATAAGACCATAACTTAAAAAGTAATTCTATTAATATATTATGAGTATGTGGATATACATAATTCGTAAATTTATAGTAATAAAAAGTACCGTGTCCAAATAAGAAATTTGTCTTTTCAAAAATTATAACTGCCATTTTTATTATATCTATTCTTAACCAAAAATATTTTTACAATACTATTTATTCTTATAAAGGTAAAGTTTCCATGAATTACTCCTACTGTATATCCTGATAAGACTACTGCCATAGCAAAATATATTTTTATGTATTGAAATAATAATACAAATATCGCTACTATAAGTGCAATAATAGCTGATCTTGAACCAGTCAACATAACAGTCATACAATTTATAATAAATATTATTAAATTAATTTTTATTTTTCTCAAACCATAAATATAAATTTGAGAGTGCAGCCATCATCATAACACTTCCTAAATAATTAGGATTTGCACCAATATCCTGACCTTTTGTGCGTAAATAAAAATTCTAAAGCTGTTGTAAAAAGGAATGACAGATATTTTTGATATCATCTCAAATAACTCTATTTTAAATACATTATTTTTATTTCATAATCGTAATATCTTCCAACTATAATACAAAATAATACTGGAATTGCGATAAGACCGTAATAATTTTGATAGATTAAAGACATTATAATTGAACCACTTAACACTAACTGAACTAAAATTAACGACTTATTAGTCAACATTGCTTTTACATCTTTCACTTTTTAAAATTTCAAATAATATAAAGCAAACTAAATAAAATAACTAAACTATAATGAATAAATATTGAAATACCTAGCAATGTATATAATTTTTTCAATATTTGTTTTATTTTCTAAAATTTTTATTAATTTTCATTTTATTTAGAACACTCCTCTTTCAAATGAATACGGATTATAATTCCTTTTTAGTTTCAAGACTTTTTAATTACTTTTTACTTCATCATAACTTTCAAAATGAAGTCAAGTCTAAGCTCATCAAATCCTAATTCTTTTATTTCATCCAATTTAGGAATTAAAATTCATCGGTTTATTTAGTATAATTCAATATTTCCTAAATCATTTTTACTAACTATACTTATCATAATGTTCACCAATTATTTCCTTATAATCCTTTTTCAAAAATTGTATGTTCAATATACATTCCTTTTCAAATATCCATATATAACAAGCCCTTTTTCCCTTTATCATATGTTACGTAATTGTTTGTAATTCAATTCTGGCGATAAAATACAGTTTCTATATTTGGAAAACTTGTCGTAAATAAATTTAATGTGGATTATTAAAAACATTCAAATTCCAATCAAGCGACTGTCCTTTAGCTCAATTTTTCTCCCATAATTGCTTGATACATATTTGACGCTAAGTTAGTTCCTACTTTTTATCTTATCTTTCATGTGTAAATTTTCTCTTTTGCAACATCATACTGCTTATAATAAATTTTAGTAATTCCCATTTCACGACACGCTTTTTCTTGCTCTTTATTTGAAACTAATGCTGAAAATATCGGTGTTGGCTTTATTTCTGGGTTAGAAAAATATATTTTTCTTTCAGGAGCTACTCTTCTATATAGATTCTAAAAAGTTTTCTTTCTAGCTCAATAACAACTTCTCTTTTTAACGATTTCAATTCACTGGAACGGCACAAAACTTTTTCCCGTCATAATCAATTTTTAAATTTCCAAGTTCAAATGTCGTATCTCCCAACTCTCCTAATTTTTCAGCAATTTGAGCTTTCGTAATTTCTTTTTAGCCACTTGATCCAAAAATCATCCCTTTTTAGTAACCTCAATCCCTTTAATATTTGTTATTGAAAATGTAAGCTCAATAGCCTCTCCTTGAGATAATTTAATGCTTCCATCTATTGTCGCATATCTTTTTCCTACTTTTATATTATGAATAATTCTATCATTTATTTCTTTAGAATAATTTTTATAAATATACTTTGTATTTTCCAGCAATTTTCTACAGATATTATTGAATTTTTCAGCTTTTTGCACTTTTTCCATCTTTTATTATTTTTATTAATATATTCTCCTGAAATTACTTCATAATCTTTATCAACAAATTGAGACTCCATCACCTAAAAACAACTTCATCATCAATCATAAGTTATTTCCTTCACCTATTCTAGTCCCTAAAAAATAACCAAAATTTTGATGAATATTTAAAATTCATAAGTTTATTATCTAAATAAAAATAACCTTTTTGAATACCCTCTATTAAATAACTTATAACTTTCTGATGGTCTTGGATTTCCTTTTTATTACACTATCATAATAATTAACCGTTTCATAAACATACTCACTTGATTTTTACGCCCCTCAACATGAATTCCTTCAATTCCAATTTCCAAAAATTTATTTATTTCCGACTCTTGAAGTAATTGGTCATTTGGACTTAAAAAATATGCCCTGTTCCTTCTTCATCTTTAAATTTTTACGACAAGAATAAGCACAAAGTCCTCTATTTCCACTTCTTCCACCTATAAAACTACTTATAAAACAATTTCCTGAATAAAGAAATACACATTGATCCTGACACAAAAAAACTTCTAATTCCATATCTGTTTTTCTTTAATGCTTTTAATTTCTTCAAATGACCTCTTGCAGGAACAACCCGTGTTAGTCCCCATTCCTTAAACTTATTTGCCTCCACGCAGTTTGCAACCGTCATTTGAGTCTACGTTTATGTTTAAGTCCAGGAAAAATTATCTTTTATAAATTGAACAAATCCTAAATCTTGAACAATTACAGTATCTATACCGTGTTCATATATATATATTATGTATGCTACTTCAATTTCAACATCTTTCATTACTGTATTTAATGTCATCAATGTTTTTACACCACGAGCATGTGTAGTCTATTCCATCAAATATATCTTGTAAATTTAGATTTTTCATTATTTCTTCTTGCTCCAAATCCTTTTTAATCCAAAATATACTTCATTTTATCCTGCCTTTATTGCTGCCTCTAATTTTTCATAATTTCCTGCCAGTGCTACTATTCATTTTTACTCCATTTCTGACATAATTATTCTTATAATTTTAATTATATTATACGAAATTTTGCACTTTTTCAATCATTATAAGAGAAGGGAAAAATGAAAAATATTTCATTTATTTTTAATGAAATATTTTTAAAATAAAAATAAAATTCTAAAAATATTAAAATTCCCGGTAAAGACAACACCCACCACTACTAAAGCAATCAGATGTCTCTCACCTAGTGCTGAATATCCAGCTATTATTAAAATGCTATTACAATTATTATTAATATACTCATTTTTACTCCTACATATTTTTATAAATTTTATCTCTAGTACATGTCAATACAAAAGACTAGGATTTTTAAATCCTAGTTTTTATTTTATCATTTTATTCAAATGTAAATTTTTATAATTTAATAAATTTCTAATTAAAATATAAAAACCTTATTTTTACTTCATAAACAACTTTCCATAATCTCTCATTTGCTATTGCTTTAAACTTCTCCATTATTTTTCTTCAATCTTAACTGTTGTCTAGTTTGTCTGTCTAGTAAAGTTATTGTCCATACGCCATTTTTCTTCTCCTCTAATTTTACTTTTTGATTTATTTTCCTGAATAATCATTTATTTTTAATCAATTCATTTAATTGTTTCTCAGAATATTCACTTCCCAATTCAATACCTTTTGTATAAATTTCATGGCTTTTCTATATTTCCTTCTCCTCTATAAATATCTCCCAATTGTCCTGCTGAATACCCATTTTTCTAATTCTATTCCTTATAAATTTCTTTTGCTTTCTCTATATTTTCCTTCTTCTTTATAAATATTTTCCCTAGCCATTCAGCTGAATATCTATTTCTCAATTCTATTCCTTTTTGTGTAAATTTCTTTTGCTTTCTCATATTTCCTTCGATTATACCATTGTTCTGCTTGCTCTCTTAAAAATCTAAATCCATAATTTATATACCTACTTTCTTAGTTATTTTTATTTTCAATTATCTTTTTATTCCTCATATTTCTTAAAAACTATAACTTACAATCTCTTTATTTTATAACAAATTCTACCCCATAACCATTCATAAATCAAATACATTACTATATATATTGTATGATTAAAATTATATTAATTCTATCCATTTATCTCTTACCCTTTCACTTAAAAATCATAACATGTGTTTTCCATTGTAAAAAATACTATTTTAGTGTATAATACTTTTAACAATTTGCAGGAGAATAAAAATGATTATAAAACCTAGATTAAAGGAAGTTTAGCTTTATCAAATCACCCAATTGGGGCAAGAGAATTTGTTAAAGACAAATTGACTATGTTAAATCTCAAGATAAATATACAGGATAAAAAGTATTAGTTATTGGTGCATCATCAGGATACGGATTATCTACAAAAATTTCTGCTGCTTTTTGGTGCAGGTGCTGATACAATCAGTGTTGCATTTGAATTAGGAATTGAAAGAAAAAGACAGGAACTGCTGGTTGGTGGAATACTATTGCATTTACCAGAGCAGCTAAAAGAAGGATTGATTGCTAAAAACTTTATTGGGGACACTTTTTCAAATGAAATGAAAGCGAATGTAATTAAATACATTAAAGAGAAATTTGGTGGAAAAAGTAGACTTAGTTGTTTATAGTTTAGCAAGTGCTATGAGAATAGATCCTAAAGATGGTATTACTTATAAATCAGCATTAAAATCATTAAAAGAAGAAATTGTAAGATTCATTGAGTTAATTTTAGAAAAAGAAACTCTTGAAGCTACAATGGGAGTTGCTAATGATGAAGAATTAGTACAATAAAAAGTAATGGGTGGAAGACTGGAAATTATGGATTGAGGCGTTAGATGGAGCAGGTGTTTTAGCTGAGGCGTTAAAACTGTTGCCTATTCATGTTGGAGTATAAAGTTACTTACGGAATATATAAAAGATGGAACGATTGGAGCTGCAAAAAGACATATTGAGCTACTGCCGATGTTTTACGAATTTTTACAAAAATATCACGGAGGAAGCATACATTTCATTAAGTAAAGCTTTAATGACTAAAGCAAAGTGCTGTTATACCTATATTCCCATTATATGCACTACTATTGTATGAGTTATGAAAGAAAAAAGGTATTCACGAAGGAACAATCGAGCAAAAAAACAAAAGATTATTAAAAGATATGCTTTACGGAGATAAACCCGGAATTTGATGAGTTTAGAAGATTAAGACCTGATAACTGGGAAATGAGAGAAGATGTGCAATCTGAAGTTGAGCATTGTGGGACACTGTAACTCCGGAAAAAACTTTAAAAAAGTTGGAGATTTTGAAGGAATTAAAGAAATTTATAATTTAAACGGATTTGGCTTTGATAATGTTGATTACGATGCTGATTTAGATTTAGAAGAGTAGCAAAATTACAACCTTAATTTTGCTATAATTTCAAAAATAAAAACTGTACTTTTAAATTTAAGAGTACAGTTTTATTTATTTATTTATATTCAATTAAAAATTTTCAACTTCTTCCCTCATAGGAATTGAATCTTGAGCCCCTTTTCGTGTCACGACAATAGCTGAAACGGCAGTTGCAAATTTAAGTGCCTCTTCTACATTTTTGTTTCACATAATTTTGCAATAAATCACTCCCAAAAAGCTATCTCCTGCCGCTGTTGTATCTATAGCTTTTTACTTTATATGCTAGTATTTCTGTAATTTTATTCATTTTATCAAATAAAACACTTCCCTTATCTCCTAGAGTTAATATTATATTTTTGTAAATTTTTATCTTTTTAACTTAATTATATTATCAAAATAATTATTATCACTATATTTTAAATCAAATATTTCTTCCATTTCAGTTTCATTTAACACTAAGTAATCAATTTTTCTATTATTTTACTTGATAATGCAGGAGCAGGATTTAAAATCGTCATTTTCCCATATTCTTTAGCTTTTTTTCCAAAGTATATTCAATAGTTTCCATTGGAATTTCATTTTGTAAAACGATAATATCATTATTTTTATTTTTCTATACTTTTTCAATAAACTCTTTAGTTAATTTGAAATTAGTCCCAGGTATAACAATTATATTATTATCTCCATTTTCATCAACCGTTATTATTGCTCTTCCTGTTACATCTTTATCATTTATAAATATTCCATCATTTTTATATTATATTTATTAAGATTTTCAATAAAATTTTTGCCTTGTGAGTCATTTCCTACCATTCCAATCATTTCAGTTTCAACGCCTAATTTTGAAATAGCTATAGCTTGATTAGACCTTTTTCCTCCACAACTTTCATAATATTCTTTTTCCAAAAATCGTTTCCCCTAATTTTGGTAATTTTTCAACTTTAACTGTCATATCCATATTCAAACTTCCAATAACTAAAACTTTATTCATATTCAATCTTTTCCTTACTTTATAACTTCAAAAATAATATTCCAAAACTTATCTAAATCTATTTCTACTCCTGTGTAAATTTTACTTTTTCAATTTCATCTTTTGTAAAATTACTGCACTCACAATTACTACAAATAGTTTGTCCGTATTTTTCTTTATCGTTTAATTCTATTTTACAAACAATTTTTCTCTAATTTCACTAAACTTTCATCAATCATATATGCTAAAGTTACAACATCGTGTAATGTATGATATTCAAAATTACCATTTTCATCATAATTTACTGGAAAATGCAATCCATTATAAAGAACTTCACTTGCTTTTTGTCCCAAACTCTTTTATTTTATCTACAATTTCTTTTATTTGGCATAGATTAAGTCAGTTGTTTCAAGTCCCATCATTTTTATTTCAAGACCTGAATTAAACACAATATCCGCTTTCTTTCGGATCTGCAAAAATATTAAATTCTGCAAAAAGTTGTTACATTTCCTCCTTTGCAAACTGCCACCCATTAAAATTATTTCTTTAATTTTATCTTTTACTCTTAGTTCTTTAGTTAATACTGTCGCTATATTTGTCAAAGAGATACTGGAACTGAAAAGTTATTTTTCTTCACTTTTCATCAATGTTTCAATTATAAAATCAACTGCATTTTGTTCCTCTAATTTTTATTCGTTTCAGGTAATTTTTATTCCGTCTAATCCTGTTTCACCATGAAATAACGGAGCTATAATTTGATCTCTTTTAAGAGGTTTATCACACCCACCATAAACTGGTACATCAATTTTTAAAATAATCACATATTTTTAAAAGCATTTTTGTTACTTTTTCATAAGTTTGATTTCCTGCAACTATAGTTATTCCCAATAAATCAAATTTTTATGAAGTCCTGCCACCATTATAGCTATAGCATCATCATGTCCTGGATCACAATCTAATATTATTTTTCTTTTCTTTTCCATTTTTCCTCCTAAAATTTATATAAATATAGTAAAAATACAAACTATTTTTAAAACAATTTGTATTTTATAACAACTAAACATTAAATCTAAAGTACATAATATCTCCGTCATTTACAACATCCTCTTTTCCTTCAAGTCTCATTGCACCTTTTTCTTTTTGAACCTGACCAACCGTTAAATTCAACAAATTTATCATAAGAAACAACTTCGGCTCTTATAAATCCTTTTTCAATATCTGAATGTATTTCGCTTGCTGCTTTTAGAGCAAATGTCCCTTGTTTCACTGTCCAGCTCTAACTTCTTTTTCCCCAGCTGTAAAGTATGTAATTAATCCTAATAATTTAAATCCACCTCTTATTAGTCTATTTAAACTAGGTTCTGTAATTCCTAATTCATCAATAAACATTTGTCTTTCTTCTTCATCTTCTATTTCTATCAATTCGAGGCTTTCCACTTTTTGCTGAAAAAGTTACAACCTCACTATCATGTTCTGCTGCAAATTCTCTAACTTTTTAACATAATCATTTCAATTCTTGAGTTAAATCATCCTCAGAAATATTTGCTGCGAACATCATCGGATATCGTTAAGAATTGATATACTTTTTATTAAAATCTTCTTCTCTTTGTGTAAAATTTCAATGTCTTTAATAACTTAAACTCTTCAAATGTGCTTTTACATTTTTCTAAAACGTTACAAGCTCCTTACCTTCTGCATTCCACCTCTAGCCATTTTTGATTTTTGAAGTGCTCTGTCTACTGTTTCCATGTCCGAAAAATTAATTCTGCATTAATTGTTTCTATATCTCTTATTGGATCATAACTTCCTTCCACATGAATTATATTGTCATCATCAAAACATCTTACAACTTGACAAATTGCAGCTGTATTTCTTTATATTTGATAAAAACTGATTTCCTAATCCTTCTCCTTTTGACGCTCCTTTTACTAAACCTGCAATATCAACAAATTCAACCGTTGCTCCTAAAGTTCTTTGTGGATTTATTATTTTTGCTAGCTCATCAAGTCTTTTTATCGGTACTGAAACTAATCCTATATTTGGTTCCAATCGTTTGCAAAGGGATAATTTTGCAGGCTTCGGCATTTGTGTTTTTGTTGTGCATTAAATAATGTTGACTTTCCTACATTTGGTAATCCTACTATTCCTATTCCTATCATTTTATTAATTTGTGCAATTTTATCGTACTCTCCCTCTATTTTATCTTTTAATTTATATCTTCTTTTAATTTTTCAAATATTCTAATTATTTTTCCACTTTTCGCTTTCTTTCGCTTTAGTCAAATAATTTTTATCTAATAACGGTATAACTTTTTGTTCCATAATAATCATAAATATTTTCCAAACAAAATTAAAAATATCATCTTGTTTATTCAGCAAATATTTTGTTACATTTTCTCCGACAGTTATTATATATTTTGGATTAATTATTGCAATTTGCATTATTAAATATTCTTTCCAATAATCATAATCCTGTTTTCTAGCAATCTATTTTCAATTCTACATTTAACAATGTCGTAAAATAACATTTTTGATAAATCTAAATCAGAATATGTTAAAAATTTTTAAAATATTCTCCATATTTATCTACTAATAATTGTTTTTGTTTATTTTTCTTCTTCACTTATTTCATCCATAACAAATAATATCTCAGCTTGTTTATTTCCTTGTCCAATAATTGGTTACGCATTTATTACACAATCTTAATTCAATTTCTAATTCATCACATAAAATACCTCACTAACTCTAAATTTTATAAATAGATGTCAGTATTTTTCAAGGACAATTTCTACATCCAAATATTTGTTTTATTTTCTCTTTCAATATATTATATAAAGTATTATATGCTAATTCTGGTGTATTATTATCTTTACTTATATGCATTAAATATATTTTTAATTTATTTGAAATAACTTGAGCTATAAGTTTTGGAAAACTGCTGCATTTGACAAATGTCCATTTCTTCCTTTTTACTCTATTTTTAATTCCCAATGATAAGGTATATCATAAGCATTTCATAATCGTAATTACTTTCAATACAATAACATCACTATTTTAAAATTTTCTCTTATAAGATTGGTAACACATCAATATCACTAGCATATAGCTATATTATTAAATTCAAAAAGTGTACCCTAAACAAAATTTCAGCATCATGCATTACTTCAAAATATATATTACAGGCTTCTCCTATATTCAATGTATCTGTATGCAAAAATTCAAAATCATCTATTTTCCTATTTTTCTCTAATTGTATTATAAGTTATTTCGTGTGTAAATAAATTGGAATATCATATTTTTCTTGATAAAAACTCCAAGTCCTTGTATATGATCTGAATGTTCATGAGTAACATTCCATCAATATCTTCAATTCTTTTTCAATATTATTTAACTTTTCTATCGTTTTTCCACTAAATCCAGCATCAATAAGAAATTTTATTTCCCATTTCTATAAAACGAATTTCCACTACTTCCACTTCCTAATACTGAAAATTTCATTTTCCCTTTCTAAGTTTTAATAAAATAATATTTTTATTCTATATTAAACTTCTATTTTCCCTGTTTCTATATTATAAACCCAACCACCTTTATTATCTTTTATACTTGTAATTTTATTGCTCTTAACAATATTTTTGAGATAAATTTCCTGGAATTTCATAAATTTTTATTATTTCCATAAATCAGTCAAAACTATAATTAGATATCATTTTCTTTTACATTTTCTAAATTATTTTCGTTACCAACTAACTGAGGATTATTCCCATTTTTATATATAAAATTTTTACAGCATTTTCTAATCTTGCTCTTTCAATTTCAATATTGGCTTTTAACATTTTAGATAATTTGAATAACTAATATTAAACCAAATAATATAACTAATAATTCTAAACTTATTAAAATAATCATTACTATTGTATAATTTTAATATTTTTCATTTATTTAATATCCTTATTATTTTCTTTTTAAAATAGACGGTCTAACTTCTAACTTTTACATGTTTTTGGTAATGTCAATTCTAATTTTTAGTGATCACTCTTTTTAACGTTTTATCCAACCAAGTCACTCCAATAGCAATATCTTCATTTTTCATTTATCTCAGTTGTATAAGTTACAAACTCATTTTCGAGTGTTTTCTCTTCACCTTTCAATATTTCAAAAAGTTCCCATCTAATAAATCTTGAACTCTCTCTTCTTTTTGTAATATGATATTTTACATCTTTGCTGAATATACTGAAAATATTGGCTTATACTCTAATTTTTCATTTTCTAACACTTTTAAATCTACAAAATGAATCGAACATAAATATTTGATTATTTTTCAAGTTTAAATGTTTTTCTTGAAATTTCTCTGATGGAACTAATTTCAACCCAGTATCCTACTTACAAAATCAGAAATTCTACCTTCTGGAATTAATCCAGGAGTATCAATTATTGTAATTTCCGTATTTGGTATTTTTGTTATTTATTGATTTTTAATAGTTTGTTCCCGAATATTTTTGATGTTGTTATTTTTATCCTAAAAGTAAATTTATTACGAATGATTTTTCCAACATTTGGAAGCTACCAATAACTACTGCTTTAACTTTTCTTTGGAAATAAAGTATTTATTTTTCTAACAATTCCGTTTTACTCCATATTTATTTTTAGCACTAACAAATGCAATATCATCTGGCACAATATCTTCTTCAGCAAGTCTATCTTTTTATCAATTTGCTACTTCAGTTGGATGCACAAAATCTGGCAACAAATCAATTTTATTTACTATTTTATTATTGATCTGTAATCTCTCAAATAATCTAATATTTCTTCTGTGAACGACCCTTCAAAAGTCAATAATATCAAAAATCGGAAGAATATATCCGATTTTTATCACTTCCTTACCTCTTTACATATTCTTCTTTACTAAAATTATTTATAAGATTTTTGTCCGTAATTTTTATTTTTAAAACATCTTTTGACAAGTAACTCTCCTTCTGTAATATACTTCTCTTCGAGTACAAAGCCCTCCTTATTTTTGTCTTTAGGTGCAATTCTATTCCACAACCTATACATTTTTATTTAACAGTTTTCCTCCACTTATCCATATCTATACCTTTTAATTTTTCTATATTATATCATAATTTTAAATATATATAATTATTTTAATATAAAAATACTTTTAAATCGTATATGAAATATTTATAATATTTTAAAACTATAAAATCATTTTTAAACCCTTCTTTCTTTTTCTAATATTATAACAGCGAATAAATCGCTTTTATTTTTCACTAATTTTCTATAATTATCTAAATTAAAAATCTCAACACTTAACATTTCAGCTATTTTTTCTAAATTTTCTTTTATTAATTCTATTTTCAATGTTTTTGAACTAAGTTCATTTTTCTATTGTTCCTTCTTCAATAGTTATCTTATACTTATTTTCATCTGTGTCTGCAGTGTCCAAAATTAAAATATGTTCCATAATCTTTTTCTTCTAAACTTTTTGATTTGATAAATGATAGACTTGTAAGTGGTATTTCTGCAGTTTCTAATTCTCTTATTACAGACATTTTATTTTTCCATCATTCACATCTACAAAATCAATTTTTCTTGAAGTATCACTTTCATCTATATTAACAACTTTGTACTCTGTTTCTCCAACTTTTATAATATCTCATCCATTTTAGCGTTTCTAACTTTTAGAAATAAAATATTTATCTCCTTATATTTTCTTCTTTCTTTTTCAACTAAATTAGTATTTTCTTTTTGTGCTAGCAGTTTTTATCAACATTTAATAATTTACCTATACTAACCCCAATTCCTAAAACCAACACAATTAATAAACCAAATAAAACTTTTTATTTTTGCTTTGTCTTTCTAAATTTTCTTTTCATTCTCATTTTTCTAAAATCTTCCATTTTTCCATTTTAGTTTTTCATTCATTTCAAATTCTGTATTACATTTAGTACATTTAATTGTATTCATCTATTATCTCTTCTCTTATATTTTTCTTTTCACACTAATTATATATCTATATATTTTTAAAAAGGTATATTTCTTCTTATTTTTAGTTCTAATATTTAATTCTATTTTTCTTTAACAACACCTTATTTTTAAATACTTTACCCATTTTTATATTTTAAATTTTTCTATGTTTTTGAACCTATCGTAGGTATTTTTAAAAATTTAATTTAAAAATTATAAGTCACACTAGTATATTTTTATTTTTCTACTATAAATTTTAGTATTTATTAATCCAGAAAATAAAAATAGTAGATTTTATAACTACTATTTTTAAAAAGTATAACTATTTGTTTTATAATTTATGTAATAAAATTGGATATAAAAAAACAATATCCAATAAATTCTATCTACTATTAAGCATTAACTCTTTCAGGATAAATGCTTACTCTTTTTTACCTTTTCCAAAGTTTTCAAATTTAACATATCCGTCAGTTAATGCGAATAATGTATAATCTTTTCCTAATCCCATGTTAGTTCCTGCGTGGAATTTAGTTCCTCTTTGTCTTACGATAATATTTCCAGCTTTTACTACTTCACCGTCATATTTTTTACTCCTAAATATTTAGGGATTTGAATCCCTACCATTTCTAGTGAGATCCTTGTCCTTTTTAGAGGCGAATAACTGTAATTGTAATTTTAATATCATTTTTATACCTCCTCGATAATCATTTTTACATTTTTAGGGATAATTTTCTTTGATAGCTTTCAAATAAACAAACATTGAATTTATTAAAATATTAACTTCTTCATATTCTTCTCTTGTTAAATTTGAATCAGCTAAATTACAAATAATTAACCCTTCATTTATTTCATATTTTATTTTCTTTAAATTTAATATTTCTATTAAACCATTAAGTGTCATCTGTGATACTGCTGAAACAGCTGCACAAACTATATCTTGTCCATAATCACCAGCATTTGCATGTCCACTAATTTTTAAAAATATGATATATTTTCATTCTGCTTATTTTTGAATTTTTAATTTTAATCATTCAAACCCAACTACTTTTTATTAAGCATTAATTGCTTTTACTTCAATAACAGTATACTGTTGTCTGTGTCCTTGTTTTTGTAGTAAGTTTTTATTATATTTAAAAGCTAATTTTTCTCACCTTTAATGTGTTCTTTAACAACAGCTACTACTTTTTGCTCCTTCTACTACTGGAGTTCCGAAAAGTAACGTTATCTCCTTCACCAACTAATAAAACTTCATTTAATTCAACTTCTGAATTTCTTCCAGCTGCTAATTTTTCTACTTTAACTACAGATCCAACTTCAACTTTATATTGTTTTCCACCTGTTTTAACTACTGCAAACATTATCTGTACACCTCCATAATTTAAAAATCGCTAAACGCGGGTATTAGCCACCCAGTCCATGCGTATACCTTGTGTAGTATAACATAATTAAAAATCATTGTCAAATATCTTTAAATATATTTCATTTTTAAATTATACTAAAGTTTCAACATATTAAATTTAAAAAGATAATTTGCTCATTTCTATATTCTACTTCAATATTTTTAAAACCAAAACTATCTGCAGTAGATTTAATACCTGGAGATGCATAGAATTTATTTTTCATTTGTTCCTATCTCTTGTTTTACCTATAGAGAAAAATCTTTTATCTCCAACTAATCCATAAAAATCTAATATATATTTTTAGGTTTTTCTATTTTTCTTTAGTTTTATTTTGTATATTTAAAAGTATTAAAAATTCTTTATATTCTTTTAATTTATTTTCAAAATTTCTATTAAAAATCTAGTATTTTTAGTAGTATTTGTAGCTAAAAATTCCTATTCCTAGATTTAAAGAATATCCTTCCTCATCTAATAAATAATAAGATAATTTTAAATCATCACTATCACAAAGTATATCAGATGTCGTTTCTTTTAATTTATCTATTACTGATTCTAAAAATATATCTTTTGCTTTATGAAGTTACATGTACTTCCTGATAAATCCGAGAATGTCTCTACAACTTCTTCTGTTTTTCCTTCTATATCAACTGTTGTTTTATTTGTTTTTATTATTTTCTGACATTTGAGGACAAACTAATACTTATTAATATTATTAATATTTTCTTCATCTTTTACCTCATTTTTAATTGATTTAATATCATTTTATCAAATTTAAAATTTATCAAATATTTTATTGATTTTTCAAATCCTCCTGTATATAATTGATAATAATTTCCTTTTTGTGCAATTAATTCATCATGATTACCTCTTTCAATTATTTTCCCTTGATCTAAAACCATAATTACATCAGAATTTTATAGTAGACAATCTATGTGCGATAACAAAAACTGTTCTTCCTTTCATAAGTTTATCCATTCCTTCTTGAACAATCAGTTCTTGTATCTACTTGATGTTTGCTTCATCAAGAATAAAGCACTGGAGGATTAGCTATAGCTGCTCTAGCAATTTGCAAGTAATTGTTTTTGTCCTTGTGATAATTCATTTCCAGCATTTTTAAATAAGTATTATACCCATTTGATAAATGATTAATAAAAATAATCTGCATTAGCTAATTTCGCTGCTGCCACAACTTCTTCATCAGTTGCATCCAAATTTCCATATCTAATATTATCGGCTATAGTTCCTGAAAATAAATGCGTATCTTGTAATACAATACCCTAATAGAGCTCTTAAATCATTTTTATTTATTTTATCAATATTTATCCCATCATATCGAATTTTCCCAGCTTGAATGTCATAAAATTTATTAATTAAATTTGTAATTGTCGTCTTCCAGCTCCAGTCGCACCAACAAATGCAATTTTTCTCCTGGTTTTGCATATAAATTTATATTATGTAATATATTTTTATCTTTGTTATATCAAAATATACATTTTTCAAAAACAACATTCCTAAAAGTCTTTCATAAGTTACGCTCCCATCCGTATGGGGTGTTTCCAAAGCCAATTTCCTGTTTTTCTTTTGTTTCATAAATTTTACCTGTTTCATCAATTTTATATTTACAAATGTAACATATCCTAAATTTTCTTCTTTCTTTTCATCAAGTATAGCAAATATTCTTTCAGTTCCTGCTCCTGCTCTTATAATCGTATTTATTTGTTGTGTTATTTGTGCAGTGAAATTTCAAAGTTCTTGTAAACTGTAAAAATGAAATCAATTTTCCTATTGTAAAACCACCAACTCCAAATATAGCTAAAAATTGATCCAACTACTGTTGTTAAAACAAAAATTAATATTTCCCTAAATTCCCTATTGCTGGTCCTAATATATTTTGCATATTTATAAGCATTATTTGACGCTTTAAATAAATCATAATTTGAGTTCAGAAATTTTTGAAATTTCATTTTCGTAAGAAAATACTTTTACAACTTTTAGCCCTTCAAGCATTTCTTCAACATACCCATTTAATCTTCCAATATGGCTCTGTTGTTTAGAAAAATTTTGCCCACTTTTGGTTGATAAATATTTTATTGTTAATAATATAATTTGCTATCATTAATAATACTAAAATAGTAAGTGGTAAACTTAATATTATCATTGAAACAATAACACCAACTGTCGTAAATAAAGCTGAAATTACTTGTGGTAAACTTTCTGCTTAACATATCTCTTAAAACATCGATATCACTAGAATAAACACTCATTATATCTCCATGTGCATGAGTATCAAAATATTTTATTGGTAATCCTTCCATATGTTCAAATACGTCATCTCTTAAATTTTTAATGTACCTTGTGCCATTCTAATAATTAGTTTGCTGATAAATTAAAGTACAAATTATTCCCATTAAATAAGTTAAAATCATTGTTTTTATAATTTCTTTTTAACGGTTGAAAATCTACACTTTTATTATTAATGTTTGGAATTATAAATTTATCAATTAAAACTTGAATAAGCATTGTTCCACGAACCATACAATATGTATAATAAAATAAAGATAAATATTGCAAATACATGAAATTTATATTTTTAAACATATATTTTACAAGTCTAATTAATGAAGAAACTTTAGTTTTATTCATACTTTACCTCCTCATCTTCATTAGTTTTGTTTTGTGTTTCATAAACTTCTTTATAAAATTTTATTTGAGTTTATTAATTCATCATGACTACCAATTCCAACTATTTTTCCCTTCATTTTAAAAACAACTATTTTGTCTGCATCTTTTTATAGATAAATTCTTTGTGAAATTATAATTTTTGTAATATTAGGTAATTCTGTTTTGAAAACTCTCTTATTAACTTATCTGTTTTTGTGTCCACTGCACTTGTTGAATCATCTAATATTAAAATTTTAGGTAATAAAAGCTCGAGCAATACACTAATCTTTGCCTTTGTCCACCCGATACATTTGTTCACCTCTTTCAATAAGTGTGTCGTATTTCTCCGGAAATTTTTGTATAAACTCGTCTGCTTGAACTAATTTACATGCATTAACAATTTTCTTCATCAGTAGCCTCTTTATTTCCCCATCTTAAATTTTCTTTAATCGTACCTGTAAATAAAAATATTTTTGAAGAACCATTGCAACATTATCTCTTAAAGCTTTTTAAATCGTATTCTTTAACATTTTTAGAACCAACTATTGCTTCTCCACCTATAACATCATATAATCTTGGAATTAATTGAACTAAAGCTGATTTTGAACTTCCAGTTCCCCTATTATTCAAGTGTTTCTCTGATTTTACTTTTTAAATTTATATTTTCTAAATGAAAAATATTTGGATTATATAAGATAACTATAATTTACATTTTTAAATTCAATATCTCCATTTCTATTTCAAATATTGGATTTTTCAGGATTTTTATGGTTCTTCTTCATCTAAAACTTCTAAAATACAGTTCTGCTGAGCTTTTGACCATGAAATTGTTACTATTTGTTAAAACAACATTAATAATCCTATTAATATATTTGATGAATATGTAAAGAAACTCATCAATTCTCCTGTTGTAAGCTCATTAGATAAAATTAATTTAGAACCAAACCAAGATAATAAAATTGTACAACTAAACATTGAAAAGCTGCATTCCCGGAGAAACTAATGCTGTAAGTATTTCTCCTTTTTAACATCATTTCTTTTTAATTTCTTTGTTGATTCTTTAAATTTTTGTATTTCTGTATTTTCTTTAACAAATGATTTTTACTACCCTAATCGCCGAAATATTTTCTTGTAAATTAATATTTATTACATCATAAAATTGAATCGCTTTTTCTAAAAATTGGATTAACAACAATAATTAAACATATTAATGCTAAACCTAATAAAAATTACAGCATATACAAAAATCATTGATAATTTTTAAATTCATTCTCATTGTCATTATAATTGCAAAAATCATCATAAATGGTGCTCTTAATAAAATTCTTAATATCATTTGATATGAAGTTTGTATATTGTTATATCTGTTGTAAATCTTGTAATCAACCCTGCAGTGAAAAATCTATCAATATTCGTAAATGAAAACTTTTTGAATTTTACTAAATAAAAGCATCTCTAATATTTTTGCAAATCCTGCAGATGCTTTTTGCTGCAGCTTTTCCCGCTCAATTCAAATAGCATACACTACCATAGCTAAAATTAAAGAGTTAAAACACCCATTATTGCAACATATTTCATGTCATTTTGCTAATCCTTTATCAACAATTAATCCCATTATTGTTGGAATTAACATTTCTAAAAATATTTCACAAAGCAATAAATATTGGAGATAAAATAGACTCTTTTTATATTCTCCTACATAAATTGATAATTTTTAAACATAATGTAATAATATTTTTAAATATTATATTCTCCTTTCTTTTTACATCTCATATTGTATATAATTTTTAAATAAAAATATAAAAACTCCATCTTATATTTTTAAATTTTTATCTAAAAATTAAGGTACAGCATACAAACAAAAAGTATATTAATTAAAAATATCCAATTCTTAAGATTTTTATTTAAGAATTGGACACTATTTATTTTTATAACCAATCGAAACTTCTATACATTCTATAATCTATTTCTGGAATATGTTATCTCTGCTTTCAATTTCAGCTACCCAACTTTCATCTAAAGTACCATGTTTAAAGTCTTCATACAACTTAAATAATCTATGAACGTGGTCGCTTATTTTTATAGACATATCCAACCATTGTCCCTGTAAACATTATAAACGGCCAACATGATGTTTGTGCATTTGAAGTTCTCTTGCCATTTTGGTTTAATGCTCTATATTCTAACTCATTATACGGATCTCGACCGTTCGCTACTTCTATCATTTTTCGGCAGCTTTTATGTAAATGTCTATAAACATATTCATTTGTTCCATCTAACCAAACATCGTAATAACCATTTGCTCCCTCAACTTGACATGCTTACATCAACAATTTGATTTGTTGGATATCTATCTAAATATCTTGACGGTGTTATCATACTAAAGTTTGATTCAGCTGTAGCTCTAAATACCCATTCTAAGAAAATTGATCCTTCATACCACCAATGTCCGTATAATTCTGCATCATACGGAGATATAACTATCAGCTTTCTATTTTTCATTTTTGAAGATAAAAAATTCTATTTGTTTAGATCTATTATATACAAAAATTATATGCATGTTCTTTTGCTTTTTGCATAAGCTGCATCTGGATCATAAACAGCTTTATAATCACCTTTTTATCCGTTATTGCATGATATTTTATTCCTATATTTCTTCTTACACCATCGCTATGTAAAAATGGTCTTACATAATCATAATCTAAAAATATACCCTGCATCATGATGAAATTCTCTATAAAGTTCCATCACCTGGATATCCAACTTCACTACTCCAAACTTGTTCTGAAGATTCTAAATCTCTTGCAAATGCGGCTACTCCATTTTTAGTATATACTGGAGAGTAAATTCCATATACAGGTCTTGGGTCACTATACATTATTCCGTGTGCATCAACTAAAAAGTATCTTATTCCATGTTTTATCTAAATATTTATCTTGTCCAGGATAATAAGCACATTCTGCTAACCAAATTCCTTTTTGGATCTCCTACCAAAATTTCTAATATAATCTTTTTAGCCATATATACTTGAGCATTTACTCTTCAGGGTAATCTTTTCATTGTCGGTAAAATCCGTGTGTAGCAGTTACTGGTATTATTTCTAAATTTCCTTGATCTTGATATTTTCTAAATGCACCAACTAAATCTCTACCATATTTATATTCATAAACATCTCTAGCTCTTTTATTAAACCATAAGTTATGATTAGCAACTTTTAGCATATCTGGATATTCTTTTAATCTTTCAACTAATTCACAAAATTTAATTAATTTATTAAGATGATTAACATATCTTTCTCTAAGTAAACTATCGTTTTAACATATTTACTAAAGTTCCAGACATTGTCATAGATCAATTCCCATGGTATTCTATCTCTTGTTAAATTTTTCAAACATCTCTAAAAAGAGGAATATATGTTTCAGTAATCCTTTCAAATAACCAATCTTCTTCTAAAAATTCTTCATACTCTGGATGTCTTACATATGGTAAATGCGTGTAAAACAAAACTTAAATATCCATTCATACTATATTTCTCTCTTCCTATTTTTGTATTATATTATTTTATTAATATAAATATTTAATAAATATTTACATAGTATAACTATTCATTATATTTATATCATATATATTTTTCAAAAATAATTAAGTTTTTATATTTTTTATCATTAAAATTTTTATTTTTCTTTTATATTAATTTCTATAAAATATCATATAATTCTTCATAACTTTCAACTTCAAATGTGGCATTTATCGCTTCCATACGTTTTTACTAAATTTATCCAACAACTATCAATTTTCAAAATTATTAGCTCCTTTATATCTGCCGTCTGTGAATCTCCAATCATTATAACTTTATTTTTCTCCTCTATATTCTAATTTTTCTAGTGCTTTTTCAAATATTAATGAGGTTAGGTTTACTTGCCCCAACTTCTTCTGAGATAATAATAGTTTCTATATACATATTTATTTTTGAATTTTTTATTCTTGGAATTTGCACTTCTTTTATACCATTCGTTATAATTGCTAACTTATAATTTTTCACTTAAATATTTCACAAATTTTTCAACATCCGTCAAATAAATAAGTTCCTTCTCTAATTTTTCTAAATATTTTTGCTAAATTCTTTCTCATCATAATAAATTAAATTGATTTTTATTAAAAGTTTCTTTAAATCTATTTATTTTTAAATTTTCTATATTTATTTTACCTTTTTCTAATTCATTCCATAATTTTAAATTTATAATTTCATATTCTTTTATAAATTTTTCATAATCTTTTTACTATCAAAAATCCTAATTCATAAAATGTTTCATACATTGCTTTTTCTTCTGCTTTTTTTGATAATCAAACAATGTATCATCTATATCTAACAATACTACTTCATACATTTTTCTCCTTTAAATATACCATTCACTATCTTCAGTGATTTTATTTTTATATATTATTTTAGCAAATTCATTCAATACATCTCTTTGAACTTTATATGTAATAAGCTTCATTCCTTCAGCAACATTACACCACACATAATCTTCAATTTCATCTTCTTGAAGTATTATATTTTCTTCATAATAGTTTCTCCTAAAAATACAACTTCTTTAAAAATTTTATTATTTGGTACATATTTTACAACTTTTTCTAATTTCTTTATTTATTTCTATATCAACATTTGTTTCTTCTTTTTACTTCACGAATTGCAGTTTCAACCTCTGTTTCGTCCTTTTCCATATGACCTTTTGCAAATCCCCAATTACCATTATACATTTTTACAATTAAAATCTATCTTTTTATTACTATAAATTACTGCTCCACAACTCTTTTCATATTTCAATTCACAAGTTAAATTATATTTTTATTAAATAATCTACAATTTTTGTTTATCATTTTTAAATGTTTATCAAGTATTTCTTCATAAATTTCTAATTTAATATTATTTATACTTCTATTATCAAATCCTATATTTATCAAATCACACCTGTTATATCTAAATCTTTTTAATCTTAAAATTGGCCCTTCTGACATTATTTCAAATATTTTTATTTTTCAAATTATTCACTAATTTTGTTTTTCAACATCATTTTCATCTAAATCTGCTTTCAATTAAAATCTAACAATCGGTTAAAATTTCTATCATCTAAATCTAAAATTATAATATTTTATCACTTAAATTTTCAGGTAATAAATAATTATACACTATACAGAACTTATTATTTCATTTGATGCACGATAATATTTTTAGTACTGTTTCTGCTAAAAACTACTTTCTCTTTCATAACCATCATAAACTTCTTTGACCTTTTCCATCAATTGTTTCGCTATTTACTTTTTCCAATTTGATAGAATAAAGCTGATAATCTTGTTATTAAATCTGATTTTGTTCTAGAAATCGTTGATAATATTTTTTTGAAATGTATTCTTTTTCTATTTGATCCACTTCATACAAATATTTTATATCAGGTATTAAAATTTCTAAAATCAATAATTTTTCATCATTTTTAATGTATTTTTACATAAGGTGCTACCAAAATTTTTACTTATTTCATCAAAAACTCTTTTCTTTTTGAAAATTTTATTCAAAAATTTTCTTTTTCATAAATAGCATTTGCTGTTTTTATCTAATTCAAATCCTAATTTTGCCATAAATCTAAAAGGCTCTCATTATTCTCAAAGCATCTTCTTCAATTCTCAATTTTGGATTTCCAACAAATCTTACCACTTTATTTTTATATCCTCTACACCGCCATAAAGATCTATTAAACCCTCTTTTTCATTATACGCCAATGCATTTATTGTGAAATCTCTTCTATCTAAATCATCTATAATCGTTTGAACAAATTTAATTTTTAGGATATCTACTATTTAATATACCAATTTCTTTTTCTATATTTAGCAATTTCAAATTCTTTACCATTTACTTTTTATCATTAAAAATCCCAAAATGTGCTTCAACCTCTTTTTGGATTATTTTCTTTAAAAATTATTTTTAACTTATCATAATCAATATCAGTAGCAAAATCATAATCATCAGGAATTATTCCTAAAATCATATCTCTTATAGCCCCACCTACTAGAAAATCCAGTTCCATTTTTCATTCAATTTATCTAAAAACATATTTTACTTCTTTTTCTAATGTAAACTGCATCTCTTTCTCTCTATCTTTACTACATTATTTTTCTTAAATTTAGCTATATAAAAATCCATCTAAATACATATTTTTATAATTTATGTCACACCACCAAATTCATCTTTAGTCACATTAACATTTTTCTGGTACTAAAACTTCCATCATTTCTAAATCATCATATTTTTCTAAAAACTTTCAACATTATTAGTATTTTTCATTTTTAGAAAAAGTACAAGTACTATAAACTAAAAATTCCTCCAGATTTCAATGCTTTATATCCACTATCAAATATCTTTTTGTAATAATAATTTTATTTGTTCATTTGTTAAATCATAAATTTTTCAGGTTTTTCCTTAAAACTCCAAGTCCACTGCATGGAACGTCCAATAATATTTTATCAAATTGACTGTTTAATTTTTCTATCTCTCTTGCATCATTTAATTTAATTTTCAAAATTATTATATTTATATTTATTTTTAATTTATTTAAAATTTCAATTTTATGTTCATGAATATCCGTTGCAATCAATTTTTAGGATTATATTTTTTTGTAAAAATAGCTAACGACTTTCCACCAGGGAGTCGCACACGCATCAAGTACAATATCTTCATCCGTTATATCTAAATTTCTTACAGCTAAATACGATGAAGCATCTTGGATTATAATATTTCCCTTTTTTAAATTCTTCATGAGTTAAAAATATTCCCATTTGATAAATAATAAACTTCATCCACATTAAACAAAATTTCACTTTTAATTTCTTCTATTATATTTTCAAAAAATAACTTTATTTAAAACTTTTGAATTATATCTTACAGATAAATAGCTCTTTTGTTTATAACTTTTTCATTATATCTAAAAACTCATTAGGATTTTTCTACTTTCAACTTATTTACAAACCATTGCGGATATGACAATAAAAATTCCATCTTTTTATCATTTGGAATTTCATTATCGTATTTTTCTTTATTTTTAAAATTGTTTTTAACACAGCATTTATAAATCCTACTTGATGATTATTTATAAGTTTCAGCTATTTCACCTGCCTCAAAAATAACTCCAGCATTATCAGTATCCATAAAATATAATTGTGCCAGATATTCTTAATAGCTGCTAATTTTTCCTTTTTGAATATTTTTAGTCCTTTTTCCTAATAAATAATCAATGTAAATCAAATTTTTCAAAGTAACATTTATTATATTTGTTACAAACATTTTTCTTTTACACTATAATTATTTTTATTAAAATAATTCATTTTGAATATTACTATATTTACCATTTTGAATTTCATCAAACAAATTTACTACATCTAGTTTTATATTATCATCACTTTCTAATTTCAATTTAATATATAAAATACTTAAATTTAATTTTTATACAATTTAAGTAAGTTAATATTCTTTTTAAAATTATATCAATAAACTAAGTATTTTTCAATAAAAATACAGACAATATATTTAAAATTTAATAACTTTACAAATAAAATAACATAAAAATTAATTATTTTTATATTTTTAATAGAATAATATAAAATATAAAAATATCAAGAATAATTTAAAAAGATTGACTTCTAAACTTTATAGAAATCAATCTTTAATTATTTTTCGTATATTAAGTATTTTTGCTAAATTTATTAGAATGCTGGTAATATGCTTCCATTATATTTTTTCTTCAATATATTTTTAACTTTCTCTGATCGTAAAGCTTTCATTAATTTTTGGAATTTAGGTTCATTTTCTTTCCCTTTAGCTACTGTTACTATATTTACATAAGGTGAATTTTTATCTTCAACTAATATTCTTTGATCATTTGATAATTTTGCATCTAAAGCATAATTTTGCATTTATTATTGCAGCTGTAACTTCAGATAATCTTGGAGCGATTTGTTCAGCTGCTAAACTTTCTAATTTTTAGATTTTTACTATTTTCAACTATACTCATTTACTGTTGCTGTTAAATTAGTATTATCTTTTTAATTTTAATAATTCCAGCTTTATCTAATAAAATTAATGCCCTTCCTCCATTAGTTGGATCATTTTGGAATTAATATAGTATCTCCATTTTTAAAATCTGAAGGATTTTTAATTTTATCGAATACACTGCCATTGGTTCTAAATGAACACCTCCTATTGATACTAATTGTAAATTATTTTCTTTTTGCAAATGTTTCCATATATGGAACATGTTGGAAAAAGTTTGCATCCAATTCACCTGAAGCAACTAATTTGTTTGGTTGCACATAATCATTAAATTGTTGTATTACTAATTCTACTCCTTCTTTAGCTAAATCATCTTTCACTAATTCTAATAATTCTTGATGTGGCACCGGGTCGCTCCGATAACTAATTTTTCTGTTTTTCTTCCTGCTTTAGGCTTCAGGAGTCTTCTGCTTTATTACCACAAGCTACTAAAAACTAAACCAGCTACTAATCCTAATAATAATTTTTTCATTTCTATTCCTCCTATTTTTATTTTTCTAAAATATATTTTTAATTTTGTAGATTTATTTTATTATATATTTTATTTTTGTAAAATATCTTTTTATCAGTTTGATATAACTTTTTCTATATCTAAAATAATCATTTATCTTTAATTAGTTTATTTTAATGCTAATAATAAACAAAAACACTATTATTTCTTAATAGTGTTTTTGTATCAAGTATCATTTACTTATTTTTGAACATTTTAGATCCAGCAAATTTTTCCAGAAACTACATCCCAATCAATTACATTGAAAAATGCAGAAATATAATCTGCTCTTCTATTTTGATAATTTAAGTAGTATGCATGTTCCCAAACATCTAACCCTAAAATTGGTCTGAACTTCTGAACATTTACATCCTGTTGCACCTTTCATAAATGGAGTGTCTTGATTTGCTGTTAGAAGTTACTCTTAAATTTCCATCTTTATTTACTACTAACCAAGCCCAACCTGATCCAAATCTAGTCGCCGCAGCTTGTGAAAATTTAGTTTTAAAGTCTTCAAAACTTCCAAAATCTTCTTTAATTTTTATCAGCTAATGCACCTTTTTGGTTCTCCCCACCATTAGGGCTAATTGTTGTGAAAAATAAGTTGTGATTATAAAATCCTCCTCCGTTATTTCTAACAGCACCTCTTATTTCTTCTGGTAATTCATCTAATTTTTAAAAATTGAACCAATACAATTTTTCTAATAAATGTGGAGCATTATTTTTAATGTTTCATTTTAAAATTGTTTGTATATGTTGCATGATGTTTCCCGTAATGTATCTCCATTGTTTTTTTGCATCAATATGTGGTTCTAATGCACTAAATTCATAAAAGGTAATTTTACTTGTTCAAACATAATTCCTCTAAAATATTTTATTTTTCTTATATATATTTTAACATCAAATTTAAAAAGCAAATTTTTATTGCTTTCTTATTTCAATTTATTAATTTTCTACATTTTCATCTTTAATAATATAACCTACACCTCGCATAGTAGTAATTATACTATGCCCTTTTATCAATTTTTCACTCTTAAAAATTAACATAAACATCTACTATATTACTTTCTGATATAAAATCAATATCATATTTTTCAGATAACATCGTTCTTGTTAAAATTCTATTTTTATTTCTCAACAAATACTCTAATAATAAAAATTCTTTATTTGTCAACGGAATTATTTTACCCGCTCTTTTAACTTCTCTATTTAAAGGATTTAATGTTAAATCATCAACTGAAAGTAATTCAGATCTATCTTTTTGAGAAAAATCTTATTATTACTCTCATTATAGCTTGTAATTTTGCAGATAATTCCTCCATTGTATATGTATTATAAATATAATCATCTACACCATCCAATAATCTTCCAACTTTTTGAATATTTATCTTTTGCATCTATTAATAACACTATATATTCTTTTACTCTATATTTTTAAAAATTTCTTTTTATATATTTTTGTATTTTTTTAATGATTTTTGAATCAATTAAAACAACATCAATTGTCTCTGTTTTTCAAATAATCAATTGCTTGTTCTTCATCTCCAGTGACTAATGTATTAAATCCTATTTCTTTACATAATTGTGCTGATAATTTTTCTATTTTTCATTTCATTAAAAATTAATACTTTCATTTTCCTCCAATTTACTAACATCTAAATGTGTTAATATTCTCTTTATAATCTTATTCATTTCAACTGTTGCCATTGAATTTTCATTTTTCTACATAAGGCAGCCATTATCTCCGGGCTTCCTACAACATTAATATCCATTGGTATTGAACCTAAAAAGTCGTTTTTGTTTCTAGTGCCATTTCTTCAGCTCCACCTTTTTAAAAATATCAACCACTTGATTACAATCTGGACAAACAAATCCACTCATATTTTCAATTATACCTAAAAGGTTGTAAATTTAACAACTTTGAAAATTTCACACTTCTTCTTGAATCAAGTAAAACAACTTTTTGTGGAGTTGTAACAATTATTGTTCTCGCATCTTTTCCTATATCTTGAGCTATTGTCAATGTTTCATCTCCTGTTCCAGGTGGTAAATCTACAATTAAAAAAATCAATTTCTCCCCACTCTACATATAATAACATTTCTTGAATTGCCCCTAGTTTTTGTAGTGTCTCCAAATTATAGGATTTTCATCTGGAACAAAACTAAGTGATGTTATTTTTAAATTTTTCATTTATTTCCATTGGATTACTCAATTTAGATAATTTAATACCTTCTTTTCCTAACATTATAGGGAACATTCGATTCATGCAAATCAGCATCAAGTATTCCAACTTTATATCCCATTTTAGCTAATCCATATCCTAAATTCACTGAAACTGTTGTTTTACCTACTCCACCTTTTCCACTCATTACAATAATTTTATTTTTATTTTTAACATTTTCTCTTGTATCGTTTCTTTGTTCTAAATCAATTCCACCGTTCATTTATTCACTCCTTTAATTATTATTATACACTTTTTAATTTTATACAAGCCTATTTTAAAATAATTTTATAAATTGTAAAAATAAAGTGCCTCACTTTAATAAAAAGGAAAGCATAATATAATTTTATATTATATAATTAGTTTAGACAACAAAATATCATATTATAATTAAACAACATTATGTAACAAAAAGATAAAATGATAAACACTTAACTTATATTGAAAAGAATAGCATATTCACAAATCTCAATGATATGGTAACATAAAATATATATAATTAGGATCTTTAATACTTTCATACTATAAACTTACTTGAGAAATAAAGCTTTCAGAACATTCATATATATATTTTTGTTTATAGTTAAACCACGCGCATACATATTTATGATTTTTAATTAATCTCAGAATTATTTTTCTCTCTCTTTACTTCTGTTAATGGTTTGACTTTGTAAACTTCTTTTTCTTTAATAAAAAGCTGCCTACAATATTTTATATTCTATCATAGAAGACTATTCTTTTTATATACTTACAGAGTTTTTCTACACTCTCTGTTTTTCATAAAAATTTACTATCTAATCTATGACTTTTCTCTACTATTACTATCCCGTTTTACTATTTAATCTGTACTTTTTCATCTATTACTACTAAAATTCGCTTTTATATATTTATTTATCGTTGTTATTTAATAATAATTTTTGTCTCTTACTTCAATTTTTATACATTATTGTGATATATATTTTAACCTAACTATTCCATCATATTCATCTCTCCAATGTTTTTAATTGTTTCCTTGTTGTATGATATCTTCTTACTGCTTTTAGCATTGTTATTCTCTTTTATTGGATATTCAACTACTCGTTTACAAAATTTAGTATTCTCTGTCATCCTACTTATAGAAACTTTTTCTTTTTGGTACATATATATTTATCTTATAACACAAATCTAAATTATACTCCCTAAATTTCATACTTTATTTTTATTAATTTTTCCATCTATTATGTTGCCACATATATTGCTCTGGATTTTCACTTACAATTCTTTCAAATTCATTGTATATTTTTGCATATTATATTTTTATTGTTTCTTTCGTATTCTCTTGTTTTTCAATTTCAATTATTTTATCTATAACTATTTTTATTTTTATAATTATCTTCAAATAAAGCATAAGCCAAAAATTAAAGGACTTTTTCTTATTCCAAGTAACACAGATCACCAACTGCCCTTAACTTTACGACCAAAATATTCTATTTCAATATCTTCACCATAATGATCTGAAGCCTAAAGCTAATATTGTTTTTCTTGTAACACCTTATTTAATCCTTTTAAATCATTTAAATTTAAAAGATTTAAAGAACCTTCTTTACGCCATTTAACATAAGATCATTAATTTGTTTATGTTTACGAAATACTCATAAAATGGACGTATTTTTTAAAAATACTTCCAGCCTCAAAACCACCTAAATGTAATGATACAAGTATAATTCCATTTTTGTTTTTCTTTGAAATTTTTGTACGAGCTCTTCATTTTGAATATATGTATTATTATTTTTATAATATCCTCTAAAAAATTGATGTCGTTATCATTTTTCCCATTGCTTTTATATGATTTTTTGCAATCTGTATTACTTCTTTTTCACTTTTTTTCTGGAAAAGCATTTTTATATTTTCAATTGTTATTTTTCTTCTATTAAATAATATGCTAATATTCTAATTTTTCAAAAATTTATATCCTAATTTTTTAAAAGGAAAAATGATAAAAATTTTTCTTATCACTATTATTATTAGTCCGATAATATTTTCTTTTGTTTCCTATTAACATACAATTTTCCTTTCTATAATTTTTAATCTCAAAATTTCAAAAAGAGCATATGGTAATATAACACATGCTCTAATATATAAAAATTATTTTCTAATTTTCTAATTTTTCAATTAAACTTCTGTATTCATCAATATTTTTATTTTTACATAGTTTAATAATCTTCTTCTTTACCAACTAATTTTAATAATCCTGTTCTTGAATGAACATCTTTAAAAATGGAATTTTTAAATGTTCTGTCAAATGGTTAATTCTTTCTGTTAATAACGCTATTTGCACCTCTGCTGATCCAGTATCTTGTGCATTTTTCCAAATGCTTCCAATAATTTCTTTTTGATTTCATTGCCATTATTTTTCCTCCTAATATTTTATTATTTAAACCAAGAATATAAGAGGCAAAACCTATATTCATAGTATAAAATTCTAGTATAATAACATATTTTTATTTTTTGCAACTATTTTTATAAACTCTGTTTCCAATTTCTCTAAATCAACAGGTAGTTCTAAAACTTTTTGTAACTTTTTCCATCATCAATTCTTACATTAAATGGAAAAGCTTGAACACCAAATCCTCTTAAAATCTTTCCATCTTCATCATAGTAAGTTGGATATGTATAACCATTATCTTCTATATATTTTTACTTTTTCTAAATCTGTATTTACATTTGAATAAACAACAACTACATTAACTTTATCTTTATACTTATTATAAAATTCTTCAATATATGGTCTTCCAGCTTTACAATGTGGACACCATTCTACTGCTATTAGAAATAATGTAGGTTTCCCATTTTTAAAAAATTTCATCACTTTCTCACAATTTTACCATCAAATCAATTCAATCGTTGGGCTTCTCACTATTTTCTACATCAACATAAAACTCTTTTCCCACAACTTACTGTAGAAAACTAATAACATTGTAATAAATAAAATATCATTTTCCTCCTCCAGTAAATTAAACTACTTTACTATTTTTATTAATATAATTTTTCAAATTCAGTTTCTAATTGATAACCGTATTCTTTTTGCAGCACGTAAATATATTTTTGATCATATTATAATAGTAAACACCTAAATTCATGTAAAGCTGTACTATTAAAACTCGTAGCTGCTGCTAATAAATTAATATCTCGAACTCTCTTATCATTATCACTATAGTAAAAACTTAATTCTATAATCGAATCTTCATCTTCACTTTTTGCTAGTCTTTTCTAATATTTTTGCATCTTTATTTGATTTTTATCGTTTTTGCTTTTTATCTTTTTCAATTTTTCTAAAATTTCTGCCAAAGAATATCCAGCTCGTATTGACCCTAAAGATTATATGCTTTTTCATATATATCTTTTTGCTTTTTAAATTATTTTTGTTTTCATAAAAACGACCCTAAATACATCATAATATCAATATCGTTTTCCTTAACAGCCCTTAAATAATAAAAATTCAGCTTTAGAATTATCATTTTCAAATTTTTGATAAACAAACTCGATATCCATTTATAAGTGAATTATCAACATCCATCTCTTCTAAAACTCTCATAGCTAATTCAAAATTCTTTTCACCAACTAAATTATACTATTTCAAACCTCCTAAGAAATAATCGTATTCAAAGTAAAGATTATTATATATTTTATCGACTTTTCAGTTTTTGATTTTCATTCTCTAACATTTTTCGCTTTTACATATAACGCTGGGGGATAATTTTCAGGAATAAACTCTTTTAAAATTTCATATGCTTTTTCATAATTTGAAAATTTCTCTAAAACTAACTTACCTAATTCTCATTTTTGTAATTGTCTTATCATAATATTTTTCATTTAACTGTTCTACTTTTTATAATCTTTTTGTAAATTTTTAAATAATTATAAGAGTAAATAGAATATATTTCTTTATTTTTACTCTTTTCAAAAATATTCCATTGCTTTTGCTAAATTCTAACTTATCTTGGTATATACTTCCTAATACATAATATGCTTTTTCTTTACCATTTTCTGCAGATTTTTCAAAAAAATATCTATTATTTCTTTTTCTGAAGCATCTGTTGTCAGTAAAAAGTCCTTTATAAAATTCTGCATTTCCTTTACTTTTTGCCTAAATATTTGTCAAAAATTTTTATTCCATCATTTCAAAAATAAATATACGCTAACTTATATGCAGCTTCATTTTTATTTTTATAGCTTTTTCAATAAATTAGTAACTCATCTTTTTGTTCTAATATCGAAATTAATGCTTTTTCTAGTGAGCTATACTCCTTAATACTATTATTACCACACGCCATTACTAATATTAATAATAACGCTACAAGGATATTTTTCTTCATTTCCCTTTTTCTCACCTTTTACCTTCTAATTTATAATTACTTTATTATAGTTCCTGTTTTTACTGTTTCATCTATTATTACTAATTTAGTTTTTCTTCTCTGTTGTCGTAAGTAACATGCCTTGAGATAATTCATCTCAATACTACCGGCTCTAAATTTAAAATGGCCATTACTTTTTCCCTATTAATTCTTGTTCATTTTTGATAAAATTTTTGCTATTCCTGATATAATCTGTCTTTTTCTCAGTTCCGGTATTTACAATAAATTTTAATAATTTATCTGCACCTTCTATTTTACTAACTTTCTCAATCTCAACTATATTAATTTTAATTTTATTAAAAATCATCAATCGTTATTGGATTTTTCTATTTTTAAATCTTCTTTATAGTCTACTTTTTGATTCTTCTTCTATAAATTCTACCCTAGGGAAAATAGGTTCAGCGTTATTTAATACATTTCCAACTGGATATGCTCCCCATTCCAATACATTCGATAATTGTAGTTTATCAAAATCAATATCTAATCCTAACTGTTTTGCCATTTTTGTTGCAGTCGTTGGCATGAACGGAGAAATCATAACAGATATTTTTATATAAAAGCTTCTACTAAATTGTACATAACTGTTGACAATCTATCTTTACTATTTTCATCTTTTGCTAATTTCCAGGTTCACATTCATCAATATATTTGTTCATTCTTGAAATAAATCTCCAAATTTCTTTTAAAACTTCTGAAAAATTGATAGTCATTCATTTTAATTTCAACATTTTTACAACTTCAGCCTACTAACTCTTTAATTTCAATATCAAAAGTGTTAACCTCTTCATTTAATATAACTTTTGAATTAAAATATGCATTCCTATTGTTCTGTTCAATAAATTTCCTAAATCATTTGCTAAATCAGAGATTAATTCTTTGAACCATAGCTAGAATAATCTGCATCTTGACCAAAAAGTTGCTCTCTCTCATTAAATAATATCTAAAAGGATCTAATCCATATATATTTCTTCAGATGGATTAACAACATTTCCTAAAGATTTCGACATTTTTCTCTCCTTCAACAGTCCACCACCCATGTGCCGCCACTGTATCTGTGATTTTTAATCCTGCAGACATTAACATTGCAGGCCAAATAATTGCATGAAATCTTAATATATCTTTTCCTATAACATGATTTACAGTTCCGTTAGTCCACATTTCTGCAAATTTTTTCAGGATTATCTCCATATCCAGCTGCTGTTATATAATTTGTCAAAGCATCGAACCAAACATAAATTACATGTCCTTCTTCTAATTCCAGTGGAATTCCCCTAATCAAAAAGTAGTTCTTGAAATTGATAGATCTTGTAATCCTTGTTTTTATAAATGCTATAACTTCATACCTTCTGGTTTAATATAATTAGGATTTTCTTCTATAAACTTCAACAAAGCATCTTGATATTTCGATAATCTAAAAAGTAAGAAACTTCTTTTTACATCTATTACTTTCTTTTTCCCATGTATTTTCCATCAACTAATTGATTTTTCTGGTACAAATGTTTCCTCAGAAACTGAGTATTTACCCCAATATTCTCCTTTATAAATATCACCATTTTCATTGACTTTCTTTATTATTTCTCTAACACTTTTTATATGTCTTTCTTGCGTTGTTCTCATAAAAATCTGTATTGGAAATTCCTAATTCTTTCCACAAATTTATAAAATTTAAAGACATTTTTATCTACCCATTCTTGCAGTGTATACCCATTTTTTCAGCTGCCTCTTGTATTTTTGACCATGCTCGTCAACTCCAGTTAAAAACTTAACATCGTAACCTGTTAATCTTTTTATATCTTGCTACTACATCACAAATTATAGTTGTATAAGCAGTCCCAACATGAGGCATTGCATTTGGATAATAAATTGGTGTTGTTATAAAACGAATTTGACATTCTTTTTATGATTTTAATAAAATCATATCCTCCTTCATATAAATATTTTTATATGTTATTTTTATAAATTTCTTCTGCTTTTTCTTTCCAGCTCAAAAATTTTATTTTTACAATTTTAATTGCATCTTCTAGAGATAAATTTTTATCTAATACATACGGTTCTCCTAAATAGTTTATACTTTTTGAAAAAGGTTTTGGTATTTCAAGTTTATCCCACATTTTTCAAAAATCCAAACTTTATCTGTATAAGTTCCACTGAAACTATTGGTATTCCTGTTTTTGTCCAATAAATATTGCTCCTGGTTTTTGGTTCATATATTGGAACTTTCACCTATCTATAGCTATTCCAATAGTATAATTATTTTTAACAAACTTCATAGCTTGCTTTTAAACTTTTATATTATTTTTATTTGATGAACCTCTAATAAGTTCATTTCCTTCTCTTCTAAGCATTTCAGATAAAATTTCTCCGTCATTTGAAGAGCTAACCATAGATGCTCTTTATAAATTTAGTTGCATTACAAACTGTAAATATTTTTTTCTATGCCAAAACACTATTATCATTTGTTTATCTTTATCATAATTTTCAGCATAATAATACTTTTTATTTATCATAAAGTTTAATATTTTATAGAAAAATGCAAAAATAGACCCCAGTAACTTATATTTATTCATTTTAACTCTCACTTTTTGGTTGATTTTTAATTTTTTTATTGTTCTTAAATAATGTACTTCTTTAAAAATAATCAGTAATTCTATTTATTTTATCTTCAATAACTTCATTTGTTTCATTTTTCAGGATTTGTTGAAACAAACACTAACGTTGCATATCCAAATAGATGAACCCACAACCTCTCTATGCCATCTTTTGCTTGTGTAAATGAAAGTTTAGGGAAACTTTTTAGTACAATTTCTTCTTTCAATAAAACTCTCATCGTTTTTATCGAATAAGTCACTAAATCCCTCCGCAGCATCTAAAATTGCTCTAAATAATTCTTTTTCGTCTCTAGCAAACTTTATAAATCCCATTGCTGCATCAAAATAATTCCTTCCTGTATAATCACGGTATAAGTATTCATTTAATTTTTCTTCAGCCATTCTAATAACTTCTTTTTCAATTCATCAATTGTTGAAAAATTAGCATAAATTGGTGCTGTTGATCCTTTAAACTTTTCCGCAATTCTTCTAGCGCTTATATGTTTTATCCCATTTTGCTTCCATTACATCGTAAGCTGCATTAAGTATATCATTTTTAGTAAATTTTATTTTTGGCATTTTTCACTACTCCACTTCTTTCACATTGTTGTTTTATAAATACTTTTTAAAAATACAAAATTCCCAATTTTTATGTTTTTCACTTTTTCTAAAATCCAGTCATCATAATTTATTTTTGGAAAATAAGCATCTGCTTCTTTTGATTCAAAAATCAATAAAACTAATATATAATTTAGTTATCATATTTTTATCAGCATTTCTTTATAAATTTGTTCCCACCGAGTATAAAAATTTCTTCTTCAGAATTTCCATATTCGCTTAATAGTGTTTCTAAGTCATTATAAATTTTAATTTCATTGTCCAAAGTGTAATCACTATTTCTTGTTAAAAATAATATTCTCTCTCTCGGTAGTGGTCTCCCAATACTTTCAAAAGTTTTTTTCTTCCCATTACAACTTTTTATTTAAAGTTATTTTTTTAAAATTTTTAAATCTTCAGGAATATGCCATAATAATTTATTATTTTTCCCTATTTCATTATTTTTCCCTACTGCTACAATAATACTGAACATTTCTATCGCCTCTTCTAAACTGCTACTTCAAATTTTAATTAATGGATGGCTTTCATATTCTTCTAGTTTCTATATCATCAAATGTTAACTCATTAAATGGTTTATCAGCAATAAAAATCTTTGATAATTTTAAAAGGCTCTCTAGTTAATTGCTCTTTTCAATCCTTCGATATGATTCTCATAAATATGAGCGTCAATTATTGTGTGAGCAAATTCCCCAACTTCATATCCACATTCTTTTGCAATCATCATTGTCAATAATGAATAACAAGCTAAATTAAAATGGAATTCCTAATGCAATATCCCACTTCTTTGAGTTAAATGACAGTTTAAGTTTTATTACCTAAAACATTAAAATGCAAAATGTATAATGACAAGGAGGTAATTTACTTATTGATGCATTCCCTGGATTCAAGCTAGAAACTAATCATCCTTCGTCCATTTTTATGATTTGGGTTTGTTTTTCATTTCTTTTAAAAGTGTCATATATATATTGAATTTGATCAAAAACTAATTGCCCGTTTCTTCTCTTGTTGTCCATTTATTATTTTCATCAACAAATACTTCACCATCTAAACTAATTTCAGGGACTGGATATCTTCTCCAAAAATCTTCCATAAGCTGTCTCCAATCTTCCTTCTTCATCAGCCCAAACATCCCAAATTTTTAGTTTTTTTCTCAATTTCTTTTATATGTTCCTCCCTGATAAATACCAGAAAAAGTTCATGTAACATAGAATTAAAAATACATCGTTTGTCAATAAAGGATAACCTTCACTTAAGTCTACTTTATACGAATAAGCAAATGTTGAGAATTGTATCAATTCCTGTTCTATTTACTTTTCTAACACTCATTATCTAAAAACATACTTAACTAAATCTAAATAAACTTTCATATTTTTAAATAATGGTTTTATAAAAATTACTATACTTTTATTTCAATAATAATTTCTTCTAAAACCACTGTTTTCTCCTTTCTTAAATTAAAAACTCAAAATTTAATTGTCTCCAAGCTCCATATATTATAATTGCCGCTGAATTAGAAAGATTTAACGATCTTCCCATTGGTAACATTGGAATGGTAATATTTGTTTCTAAAAAGCTTCTCGTATTTCAGCTGGAATACCTTTTGATTCTGAGTCAAACATTATAAAATCATATATATTTTACATCCGTATATTTTCGTTGTGTTTTAGTTGTTGCCATATAAATTTTATTATTTGTACCTTTAATATTTTTATCATAAAATTCATAAAAATCTTCCCAAACATAAAAGATCTAATTTTTCCAATAATCAAGTCCAGCTCTTTGAATGTCATCAAGTTCAAAAACCTAGTGGTTTAATCAAATGTAACTGTATTTGTTAAAACACAAGTTCTTCAATATTTCCAGTATTTACATGTATCTCAGGATTTAACAAAACTATATTCATATTTGTTTCCCTCCATATTCTATTTTATATTCATTAATTTCTTATAATCTTCTAATTTAATTCTATCAGTTCCTTTATCTATTTTTTTGCCAATTTTTAGAAATATTATCGCCTCTTGAAAAACTACCTAAACCTTTTTACTATTTCCATGTGTTATAGCTATCGCTAACGCATCAGCAGCATCATCGGGTTTAGGTATTTTCATCCATTTTTAGAATAAGTTTTACCATTTCTTGAATTTGTTGTTTTGTGGCACTGACCATATCCTGCAATTCCCATTTTACTTGCAAAGGTGTGTAACCAAAAGATTTAATCCATTTTGCTGACCTACTAATGTTATAACACCTCTTGCTTGTCCAACTTCAATTATCGTTTTTGATTTTTAAAGAAAAATAAATTTTTCAATAGCCATATCATTTGGCTTCCACTTTATTATTAATTTTTAATTCATTGTAAATCTTTTTCTAATCGTACTGGCATATCTTCATCTTTGTGTGTATATATACAACCATAATCTAAAAACAATAAAATTATCTTTTTCAAAATCTACAATCGAATACCCTACTATTGCTGTTCCCGGATCAATACCTAATATTCTCATATTGTAATTTCTCTCCTCTTAATTTATGTAGAAATATTGAAATCTTTGTTTTAATTTTATCATAATTTTTACTAAAAATCAAATAATTATCTATATTTACACACATTTATTTTTAATAATAAATTTAATTTATAATTTCTATTTTTATATTACAAATAAAAATTTTTATTCCTATTTAAAATAGTTATCTCTTTTCAAATAAATTTTATTTTTGAGTCACTTTTTAATACATTAATTATTCCTTTTAAATTCATTATTTTCTTTTAACATTATTTTAAATTTTTATTAACTTCTACTCTCATTTGAAATCTCTTTTTATCTATTAACACTGTCATTCCATTTTTCAATTTAATATAATTCTCTTTTTCAATTTTTATTTCTTCATAATCAAAAATTTCTTGTATTTTTATAAATTTAATAATATATATTTTTATCTAAATATAAATTTTCTTTTTCTTCCACTTTATCTCAACTTGATCATCTTTCAAAATAAGAAATAACATCTTCTAAATTTATACTTTCTGACAAAAATAATTATTAATTTTTGTTCTAATAAGTTTAGTCATTGTAGCATAAACCTCTAATTTTTCTCCAATATCACGTACCAAAGATCTTATATAAGTTCCACTACTCACTCCTACACTTATTTTGTTATTTTTATATTTTATATCATTTATGTAATTTATTTTGATTTTTCTAGGCTTCCCTCTCTATTTCAAGACCTTTTCTAGCCAATTCATAAAGTTTTTCCCATTTATCTTTATCGCTGAATACATTGGTGGTATTTGCTCTATTTCCTAAAAACTCTCAACAACTTCTTTTTATTCGTTTCATTTCAAAATTAAATTATTTTCATATTTTTTGTTATTACACCATCTGTATCATAACTATCTGTTTCATACCCTAATTCCATTTCAACATAGTATTTCTTTATCCTTTTTCATCAAATCATTTGAAAATTTTTGTAGCATTATTAAGCATTACAACTAAAAGTCCTTCAGCCATTGGATCTAAAGTTCCTGCGTGTCCTATTTTCTTTGCATTTAATAGCCATTTCAATTTATTTATTGCTGAAAAAGATGTCATCCCTTTTGATTTATTTAATAAAAATTATACCATCTTCTAAAAATTGATTAATATTTCTCATTTTTCTCCCATATTATTATTAATTAATTATATCAAACAAATTTATTTCTACAAAATTATTTAAAAATATAACTAAACTAAAAATTAACTCCTATTTTTATAAAAGTCATTTTTAGTATTAAATAATATTACTCTCAATATTCTTTTTATTTTATATATTTTTCTATTAAATATTTTTATTCCAATTACAGCTAATTAATATCATAAATATACTAATTACATACGGTGCTCTTACACTTATTCCACCTAAATTTAATAATAAATCTTCTAGCTCTAAATGTACTCTACAAAATCCTAATTACAGCATACATGATTAAATAAATCATTGTTAGAGACACCTTTATTATATTCTCTAAACACAAACCAAAGTAATATGAAACCGATAAAGTTTAAGAATGCTTCATATAACATTGCTGGATGTAACGGAGTTTCTGGAAATTCCATTCCTGCAGGACTACTTTTTGGAAATACTAATCCCCATGGAACTAATTCTTTAAACTGTGATTGCATTTCTAAACTCATATTTTGATAAGATGCCCACCATTCATTAAATTCTACCAGATAATATTTAATGGAGTAAAAGTTGGAACTCCATGTATTTCACCATTTGCTAAATTTCCAAATCTTCCTAAAAATTGTCCAAATAATAACATTACAACTCCATATCAGTTAAAACCATAAATTTGTTTTATGTTTTTAGCAAAAATATACGAACCAATCAATCCACCTATTATTCCGCCATGAATTGCAAGTCCACCTTCCCACACTTTTTATCATAGAAATAGGATCTTGTAAATAAGTATCTAATCTCAATAATACATAATATATTCTTGCATCAATTAATCCTGATATAATTGCAACAAATGCAAAATCTTCTATTATTTTTATCTTTTTATCCCTCTTTTTCGAAACTTCATCTTTACTCGCAATATATATTCCAATTAAAAAAATGCTAAAACATACATCGAGCTATAAATCCTAAGTTCAAAACTTCCTATTTTAAATAAATAAGGGTCTCATTTTTCTCCTTTCATTAGTAAAATTAAAGAGAATAAGCATATATAAAATATTTTTCATTATAAATCTTATTCCTTTCCTTACTATAATTGTTTATTTAATTCTTCTTCTAAAACTACAAAAAATCATCAATTTGTTCTTTAGTAATTTCTCCTAAAAATTCCAATTCTCATTAAACTATTAGCAAATTTACCTTTTTCCACCTGTTACAGTGTAGCCTCTTTTTCCAATTCTGCTATTATATTTCAATATTTTCTTTATAAATTGAAATCAAAGTATTTGTTCTATTTTCCTCATTTTCTACTAACAGCTTAAAGTCTAATGCTTTCGCTTTTTCTTCAATATATTTTTCTTAATTCATACTTTTCATTAGTTGTATTTTCAATACTATTTTCTAACAAATCTTTTAATGATTGATGCAACGCTAATATCAATGAAATCGCTGGTGTATAAGGTGTCTCACACATCTCTAAAAAAATATTTATCGTATTGTTTTAGCTAAAATAATATTTTTGGTAAATTTGATATTTCCATAGCCTTTTTAGCTTTATCACTTACAGCTACAAATGATAGTCCAGGAGGAATTAAAAAGCTTTTTGACTTCCTGCAATCGCAACATCAACATTCCATCCATCAAAATCAAATTCATTTGCTACAAGTCCACTTATTGTGTCTACAACAAGTAAAATGTCAGTACCTTTTTGTTAATTCTCCCAACGCTTTAATATCATTTAATATTCCAACCGAAGTTTTCACTATGAGTAACTAAAATTCCTTTGATATCACTATTTTTAGCTAATACTTTTTACATCATCTAATTTGTAGCTTTCTCCAAATTCATATTCTAAATGAATAACATTTAATCCATATATTTCAGCAATTTTCTTAAATCTTTCTCCAAAATATCCTGTATTTATCGAAATAACTTTATCTCCTGTTGAGAAGAAATTTACAATAGTAGCTTCCATTACGCCTGTACCAGATGAAGTTACAACTGCTACATCGTTAGTTGTTTTAAAAACTTTTTAAATTTTCATTATTTTTCTTTCATAATATTTCTAAATTCAGGCGTACGATGGTGGATAATATCTTTCCCCAAAAATTTCTAAATATCTTTCTGGTATATTTGTAGGATATGGCGTTAATAATAATTTACTCATTTTTCTCCCTCTAAATTGTAATTTTATTAAAATTTATCTATAACTATTGATTTAACTCTCATCATACTTTCGATACTATATTTAATTCCTTGCACTCCAGCTCCAGAACCTTTAATTCCTAAGAAAGGGAAATTATCTGGACCTCTTTGAGTTTTTATTATTTACGTGAACAGTTCCAACTTCTAATTTTTCAGCAATTTCAAACGCTTTTTAAAGTCGTTTGTAAATATTGAAGATTGTAATCCGTATTCTGATTGATTTGCAATTTCTACTGCTTTCATCTAATGATTTTACTCTTATAATTGGTAAAACTGCTTCCAAATGGCTCTTCCCATGCCAATCTCATATCAGTAGTTACATGATCAAATAATACTGGCCAAATTAAATTTCCTTCTCTTTTTATTGTAGTCAATGCAGTTGCACCTTTTTCAATAGAGTCATTTATTAATCCTTCAATAAAGTCTGCAGAATTTTTATCTATTACAGGTGTTATATCTGCATTATCAAATGGATCTCCAACTGTTAATTTTTCTACTTTTTCTTTAATTAATTGTGCCAATTTATCTGCAACTTTTTCCATTACCAATACTCTTTTAATCGCTGTACATCTTTGCCCTGAATAACTAAATGCTCCATTAACAACATCTTTTTGCAACTTTTTCTAAATCAGCATCTTCTGCAACTATTGCCGCATCTTTTCCACCTAATTCTAACATTATTGGTTTCATTCCTGCTAATTCCCCTATTTTTGTCCAACAGGTGTACTTCCAGTGAAATTAATAAAAATTCACTTCTTTATGTGTATTTAAGTAATCTCCTATTTCTGAACCTTTTTCCCTGTTACAGAATTTAAAAACTCCTGCAGGTATTCCTGCTTCTTCAAATACTTTAACTAATAAAAGTCCACTTATTGATCCTTGTGTACGGTTTTAAAAATTACTACATTTCCTCCAATTAAAGCTGGTGCTATTTTAGATCCTGATAAATTTACCGGATAATTAAATGGTGCAATGCTAGTACAACTCCAACTGGTTCTCTTTTTACAATCGCTAATTTATTATTACTTCCTGCTTCAAAAACCACCACCTTCAACAACTTCTCCCGTTATTCTTAAACCTTCATCAGCTGCATATCTTATTAAATCAGCAGTTCTTACAACTTCTCCAACTGCAGCTTTATATCCTTTAGCTACTTCTTTTTGCTAAAAACTTCACCTATTTTTCTTTTATCTCTTTCCAAAATATCTGCAGCTTTTTAAATATTTTGCTCTTTCTACTGGTGATAATTTTTCCAAGTTGCAAAAAGCTTTTTCTTGCTGTACTCATTGCATAATCAACATCTTCTCTTGACATTGCAGGTACAGTTCCTAATTCTTCATTATTTTATTGGAGAATATATTTTTATTTCATTTTCTGAACTTTTCCATTCTCCATTTACTAAATTTTGATATTTCATAAATGTGCTCCTTTTCTGTCTTATACTTTTTGTTAATTTATCATATTCAATTAATTTTGTCAAAACTTCTTCTATTTCATCTAATCTTAACATATTTGGTGCATCTGACAATGCTTTAGTTGGTTCAGGGTGAACTTCTGCAAATATTCCGTCTACACCAACTGCAACAGCCGCTCTAGCCAACGGATATACAAATGCACTATTTCCTCCTGAAGTTTCTCCTTGTCCTCCTGGTGCTTGAACTGAATGAGTAGCATCAAATACAACTGGATAACCAAATTTTTCTCATTTCAAGAAGTCCTCTCATATCAACACTTAAAAGTGTTATACGAAACTTGAACCTCTTTCACACAACATAATGTTTGAATTTCCAATTTCTTCAAATTTTTTAACAACATTTTCATGTCCCAAGGTGCTAAAAATTGACCTTTTTAATATTAATAGCTTTTCCTGTTTCCCCTGCTGCAATTAATAAATCTGTTTGTCTACATAAAAAATGCAGGTATTTGCAAAAGCATCTAAGACTGTTGCGAACGCTTTACACTACCACGGTTCATGAATATCACTTACAACTGGTAATCCATATTTTTCTTTCACTCTTGACAATATTTCAAGTCCTTTTTCTAAACCAGATTCTCTATACGAATGAATTGAAGAACGATTTGCTTTATCAAACGATGCCTTAAATACATATTGAATTCCTAATTTTTCTGTAATTTCCTTCATTTTTAGCTATTTCCATTACTAAATCTTCTGATTCTATAACACACGGACATCCAAATAAAAATATTTTACCATTACCTACTGTAATTTTATCATTTATTTTTACTTCTTTAACTTTATCTATTAGCATATTAGTATCCTTTCTACAAAAGATATTTTTCATCTACATTCTATCACAATATTTTTATAATTTAAAGTATTTTATTTTAAGTTTATTATCCTTTATTTTTAATTATTTAATAACTCTAAAATAAAAAGATCAAAATTTAAAAATTATAAAATAAAGTATGATACTTTTTAGTTTCAATTTACAAAGAAAAAATAAAAAGATTATTTTTCTTGCTTTTTATATATATAATAATGTTCCGTAGAAATATAAAAATACTGTAAAAATAAAAATGATGTTTGGGAAAAACCCATCTATACCTTTAAGAATCCGTATATCGTTAAAAGGTATACGTTTTTATTTTTGCATAAAATTAAATTTTTACAATATAATATAATATTAGGAGGAGAAAATGAATGGTTTAGAAATTGGACTTAACGAATTATCTTGGTTAGGATACTTTAATTTTTAATTATACATTTATTTTTATTAGTTTACAGATATTGAGGAAAAGTAGGATTATTATTATTTGTTCCGTTATCAGTAGTTTTTAGCAAATATTCAAGTATTGAAAATGATGCACTTATTTGGAGTAGAGACGACAATGGGAAATATTGCGTTAGGTGGAGTCTTTTTAATCTCGGACATTTTATCTGAAATAGAAGGTAAAGAGATTTGCTAAAAAGCTAGTAACAATGGGATTTGTAACAATGGTATTTACAACAATAGTAATGAAATGGGCAGTAACAATTACACCAGCATCTATTGATACGTTTCCAACCACATTTAAACGCAATATTTGGAGCTAATTTCTTAGAATTGTCAGTAATAAGAGTAACATTAGCAAGTCTAACAGCATTTGTTATATCGCAATTATTTGATGTTTGGGCATACCAAGTAATTAGAAAATGGAAACCAGATTATAAAGATATATGGATAAGAAATAATTTTAGTACAGTTATCGGACAAGTAATTGATAATTCGTTATTTACAATATTAGCTTTTTGCTGGAACGCCTGGAATTGGAATTAAAGAATTAATAATTATTGCTTTTTCAACTTACTTCTTAGAAATATTCATTTTCAGTAATGGATACACCATTTGTATACATTGCAGCAAAATGGCATAAAGAAGGAAAAATAAAAGAATTAAATTAAAATAAAATATATTATCATATTTTTCATATGTTGAAAAATTTTATATCTGTATGGTAAAATATAATTAATAAAATTAAGGAGGGTGGTGAATGAGAAAATGTATATTCTTCCTATTATCTTTATTATTTATTAAAAATATTTATGCAGATGAAAATAATAAAAATAGAATGGAAAGAAATGAATTTATCTGTAGATATAAATAAGGATAATGTTAAAGATGTAGTAAAAGTACAATATTATGAAAATAATGATAAAGTTATTGTAAAATTTACGCCTACCATTACAAATGATAAAAAATATGAAACTATTGATAAAATTTTTGATAGAGATACTTTTTAGAACAGAGATTTTTATCCATTTGTAAATAATTTAATTCAAGAATATTCAAAAGAAGAAATAAGCATAGATGATCAAACAAAAATTTAAAAGATCCATATGTTAATATAGAGAATGATATTACTGAAGTTAAACAAGCAAAAATAAATACTTCTAAATTAATAAAAGGAGCCTTACAATTACAAAGAATATTATTTGAAAGACAGACCAGATAATTTAACATTTAATTATAAATATCAAAAATTCTCCAATTGACATGGATGAATTCATATTTATTAAAAACGACTGTGAGTATAAGACAAGAACCAAAAATGAATTCAAAAGTGCTAAAAAGCAGCAACTTATACAAATAAATATAAAGTCGTTGGAAAAAAATTACTGTAGCAGGAACAAAAGGAAACACAGATTGGTATGAAATTTATTTTTGATGGAAAAATTAGGGCTATATACCAGCTAATTCAAATATTGCAATTAAAAGAACATTTGATTGGCACGATATGATTTCAAAAATAGAAAAACAAATAAATTTATAAAAAGCAATAGATAATAATCAAAAATATATGTTTTAGACGATTATACTCCATTGAGGTGGAGGAAGTGGACAATTTAAAAGATAAGTTTGGAAATAGAGAAAATCAAAGTGAAAAAGGATATTTTAACTCCTGAAATGAAAGAATTTATTAATATTCCAGATAGATCACTTATAGACAGTATTAGACGAAACAGATAAAATACATTAAAGTTAAAATTGATTTCTACAATGGTGTATTTTTATATTAATAAAAACGTTAAAAACTTTTTAAAAGATAGTGAAATAAAAGTGTAGTAACAAAGATTTATTTATATTGATAGATCAAGTCAAAATGAAATGATAGTTGATGAAAATTCTAACACTTGGAATGTCATAACTTCATCATTTGTAACAACAGGGAAAAAGATTCAGAAATATCTTATGCAACACCATATGGTGCGTTTTAATAGCGTATTCAAAACCTGTCAATGCAATATACAAGTGATAAAGATCATACAAAAATTGTAGGGTGATGCAAAAATGCTATAAGATTTAGTGGTGGTGGTTATATGCATAAGTATTCCTGCAGTTTTTGAACCTAAAGCAACAATAAATCAAAGAAAAAGCTATGTACAGCTAGTAGAATAGGTACTTATGCTGAATCACATAAATGTGTTAGACATTATGATGATCAAATAAAATTTATTTATGATTGGATTGGAAATAGCACTCCTGGACATAAATACGGTTATAGAACACCAATAGTTCCTACAATCATGCTAGTTAAATAATCATTATATTAATTAAAATATATACATTAAGGATAAGGATTCTCTTATCCTTTTTAAATTACTTTTTCAATATAATTATAGTATATTTATCTTTTATATATTTTTATTCTATAGATATATTTTTATCTTAAATAATAAAAACTCAATTTTTATAATTTTTATATAATATTTTTCAATAAATTTAATCTATATTTATAAATAAAAAGGACAAGAAATTTCTTGTCCTTATAGTTTTAATTTTAATAATTATGAGGTTCTTTATATTAATTCTGTTTATTTTTATCTACAAAAACAACTTTTTACATCATCGTATGTTTTTGCAAAATGGAAAGTCATGTCATTTAGTAGTATTTCTTTTGGTAATTCTTCCAGTATCTATTTTATTTTTCATTAGGAAGAACTACATCTCTTATTCCTACTCTATGAGCTGCAATAACTTTTTCTCTTTTTACACCACCCTATTGGTAAAACTTCTCCTGTAATTGTTATTTCTCCAGTCATTGCCACATCTTGCCCTAACTTTTTATCTGCCAAAACAGATCACTAAAGCTGTTGTGATTATTATTCCTGCAGATAGTCATCCTTCGGTGTCGCTCCTTCTGGAAAATGTAAATGAATATCCGTTTTTCGTAAAACTTATCTTTTTATTCCAAATTTATTTTTGCATGTCTTACAAATGAATACGCTACTTTTTGCTGATTCTTGCATAACATCTCAAGTTTCCCTGTTAATTGTAATCGCCCTTTTCCTTCCATATTTACAGCTTGAACTTCTCAACATCGATTCCTCCTACTGCTGTCCATGCAAGTCCATTGACTACTCCTAATTTACCAGTTTTACTTGCTTTTTATCTTCTCTAACTTTTTGATTTCAAGATATTTTTAATATTTTTATCCGTTATTGACATTTTTAGTTTCAGTTGTTAAAACTTCTCTTGCCATTTTCTAAACATTTTTGAAATTTCTCTTTTAAGATTTCTAACTCCTCTTTCTCTTGTATATTCATTTATTATTTTAAATATTACTTTATCAGTAAATGTTACTTTATAATCTTTTAATCCATTTTCTTCTTGTGATTGAGGTATTAAATATGCAATGTTATAATTTCTCAAATTCGAGTATATGAATCAATATAAATAATTTCCATTCTATCTCTCAATTTTAGGTATTCCACCTAAATCATTTGCTGTGCAAAATAAAGAAAACATTTGATAAATTAAATGGATAATCAATATAATGATCTTCAAATGTATGATTTTTGAGCTGGATCTAATACTTCTAACATTGCTGAGCAGGATCTCCTCTAAAATCTGAAGCCATTTTATCAATTTCATCAAATAAAACTACTGGATTATTTACTCCTACTTGTTTTATTGCATTAATTATTCTTCCGGCATTGAACCAACATAAGTTCTTCTATGTCCTCTTATTTCAGATTCATCTTTAACACCACCTAAAGCTATTCTAACAAATTTTCTATTCATCGAACGAGCTATAGAAAGAAACGCAAGTGATGTTTTCCCTACTCATGGAGGTATACTAAACAAATTATTGTTCCTTTTTAATGAATTATTTAATTTTTCACTGCTAAAAATTCTAAAATTCTATTTTTACTTCTTCAAGTCCATAATGATCTTCATTTAAAAATTTTTCAGCTTTTAATATATCTATTTCATCTTTGTCGATTTTTCCCCAAAGGTAATTCTAATACTGTTTCAATATAACTTCTAATAACACTGATTCTGCAGAAAAATCAGGCATCTTTTTCATTCTTCCTACTTCTAATTTTTCTTTTAATTCCTTGAGTTTATTTTAGCTTTTCTATTTTGTAATCAAGTTCATCTACTTCGTCGTCAACGCTAGAGTCTTCCCCCATTTCCTCTCTCATAGCTTTTTATTTTTCTCTTAAATAATAATTTTTGAACTTCATTCATTTTGTTCTTTAACTTTTTAACTCTATCTCTCTTTCAAGATTAAAAATTTCTATTTCTCTTTCAATAACGCTTATAATTTTATATGCTCTAGTTTCAATATCTAAAATTTCTAACAATTCTTGCTTTAATTTTTAACGCTACAGCTAAATAGGTACAAATCAAATCAAAAAGTTCTATCTATATTTTTCATATCTTGTATATTAAAAATTACATCTTGTCGAAACTTTTTGAGTTATTTTAGCATAATCTTTTAAATACATCTATTACTCTTCTTTTTAAAAACTTCACCTATATTTTCTTTCAACAGGTTTTGAAAAACTTCCTCATAATCTACATACTGTACACCGTTTGTTTCTTCAAAATTTATTTATTATTACTCTATGTTTCTTCACCTTACGCTTTTACTGTTCCATTGAGGCATTTTACATTTTTGAATTACATGTACTAACACACAACTTCATAAACATCTTCGGGTAATGAGGGTCTTCTATACTCGCATCTTTTTGACTAGAAAGTATTAATTTGTTATCAAACTTTTCTAAAAGCTACATTTAAACTATTTAAACTAGCTGACTCTACCAATAAATATTGGTGTTACAACTCCTGGGAATACTAATGAATTCTCTAGTTGCTATAAACAGTTTTTAACATTCATATTCCTTTCTTTACTTTTATAATTACTTTATCTTTATCTTCTATTGTCTCTTTTGTAATTAAAACTTTAGATCACTTTTTGTCCATAGAAGGTATTTCATACATAAGGTCTGTCATAACATTTTTCAATTATTGATCTTAAAACCTCTTGCTCAATTTTTCTTTTTAAAGCTAATTTTTGCTTTCTTCTATTCTTTTGCAGATTCAAAACTCTAACTCAGCATTCTCCATTTCAAAATATATATATTGTTTAACTAATGAATTTTTAGGTTCTGTTAATATTTTGATCATAGCTTTTCTCATCTAATCCATGTAAAAGCTGTAATAATTGGTAGATCTTCCTATTAATTCTGGAATAAGACCAAATTTTACTAAATCTTCAGGCAACACATTTTCAAATAAAAGTTAAATCATCTAATTTTTCCAAATTTTTATTCATCACTCCAAAACCAATCTCTCTCATTAACTCTATTTTTAACTTTGCTTTCAAGCCCTTCAAAAGCTCCACCTACTATAAATAAAATATCTTTTTGTATTTATTTCTAACATTTCTTGATTTGGATGCTTACGTCCGCCTTGAGAACACTTGCTACCATACCTTCGATTATTTTTAATAATGCTTGATGTGCTCCTTCTCCAGGAACATCTCTTGTTATAGACATATTTTCTGATTTTTCTTGCTATTTTATCAATTTCATCTATGTATGTTATACCATATCACTACATCAATATCATAATCCGCTGCCTTTATTAATTTTTAATAGAGACATTTTCTACATCATCTCAACATATCCTCACTTCTGTTAATGTAGTCGCATCTGCTATAGCTAACGGTACATTTAATATTTTTGCTAAAGTCTGTGCTAACAATGTCACTTCCTGTGGGTCCTACTAACAGTACATTTGATTTTTGTAACTCAGCATCATTATTATCATTTTGCATTTTTATGTAATTCTTTTTAAGTGATTGTAAACGGCAACAGAAAAGAACTGCTCTTTCTTTCCCCAATTATATATTCATCAATTTTTCTATTTCTTTAGGTTTTAATCGATCAATTTCTGTATCTTTATCATAAAACTTTATCGTGTTCTTCTTCATCTTCTAACATCATCATAGAATCTTCATACATTGATCACAAATAAAGATTTCTCCATCTGGACTTGCTATTAATTTAAACACTTCATCTAGTACTTCCACAAAAGTGAACATTTATGCTGTCTTTTTCTTAGCCACTTAATTCACCTCATTTTTACAAAACTTTATCAATTAAACCATACTTCAATAACGCTTCGGACGACATAAAGATTTATCTCTCTCGGTATCTTTATAAATTTTCTTCTTTTGTTTTCCAGTTCGGCCCCAGATAATATTTTTGCTTGTAATTCTTTTCCCATTCTTTCAATTTCTTTTGCTTGAATTTGAATATCTGTCGCAAAGCGCCTCTAGCTCCTCCCTAAAGGTTGATGAATCGGTATTCTCGAGTTAGGCAATGAATATCTTTTCCCTTTTTGTCTCAGCAGTTAATAACTACAGCACCCATACTAGCGCCTGTCTCCACACATATTATACTAACATCTGCCGATATGTGTTTCATTGTATCATATATTGCAAGTCCTGCAGTAATTACGCCTCAGGACTATTAATATACATTACAATATCTTTCTCTTTTATCTTGTGCATCTAAAATCAAATTGTGCTGGACCATTGCATTCGCCATGTATCTTCAACTTCACCACTAACAAATATTTATACTATCTTTCAAAGTCTAGAATAAATATCATAAACACCTTTCTCCCGACCATCATTTTCTATAACTATTGGACTATCATCATGCTTAACCCTCCTATATTTTTATTATTTAGCATTTTCCATAAAAATTCTATTGTTTTTCTATTTTTCTATTTGGAATTTAGTATTATCTATAAATGCATCATAATTTCCAGCTAATATCCGCTATTATCGTATCTTTATCCATTCCATACATTGCTGCCATCATTTCAATTTCATTATTCACTTCTTCATCTATTCTCTCATAACTTTTGCAATTTTCACCAAAAACTAAATCAGTTTTAACTGCTTTTTCTGCCCTTCTCTCATTTTGTTCTTTCATAGCTTCCAATTGTTTGTCTGTCATTTCAAAGTATTGTGCTAATGAGATTCCTTGCATTGCATTTGGTGAACGATCTATTAATTTGATCTTTGAACTCTCTATCAGTTAAAAGCTGCAGGCACTTCAAATCCAGTTGTTTCTAACACTCTCTTCCACAACTTTATTTCTTAATTCATTTGCAATTCTTGTTTCTTCTCTTTTTCTCAAATTCTCTAGTTTTAACTGTTAATTCTTCCTAATGTTTCATGTCCTAATTCTTTTAGCTAATTCATCATCTAATTTAACTTCTTCAGTTCTTTTAACTGTATTTAATTTTACTTTTAAATAATGCTGGTTTTACCTGCTAAATTAGCTGTCCATAATTTTCAGGGGAACGAAACATTCACATCAAATTCATCTCCTGCCACATGTCCTACTATTTGATCCTCAAAATTATCTATAAAAGCACCCCACACCTAATGTTAAATCAAATCCTTCTGCTTTCCCTCCATCAAATCGCTACCTCCATCTATAAATCCTTCAAAATCAATATTTGCAGTATCATTTAATTTCTGCTTTTTAGTTCCAGCTTTCTGTTTCTTTTTAATTTCCCAGCTCTTTTTCTTAAACTTTCTAATTCTTCATTTACTTTTCTTCCAGTAACATTTCTGTTTTCTCTTTCAACTTTTTAACACCTTATATTCTCCTAATTTGATTTCGATAACACTGGAATAGTCAAAAAGTTACTTCAGCTAAATCTTCTTTAACATCAAATTTTTCTAATTTAATATCAGCTATCGGTCTTTGATTCATTTGAAGTTACAGCCTCTCTGTAAGCATCTGAGATTAAATGATTTACAAATTTGCTCATTAATTTCATTTTAAATGTCTATAACTGATGCAGGCACTTTTCCAGGTCTAGATCCATCAACTTTAGCATCTAAAGTGTAGAGTTAAAACATGTTTTTCATGCTTGCAAATTCTTCTCCATTTAATACTCCCGTTACTTACGTAGTTGTTTTCATTTAATACTGTTGTCATTTTATTATATTCCTCCTAAATATATATACAATTTTTATACATTATATCACTAATATATATATCAAAACTCAATTTATTTTAAAATCTTTAATTTTTAATTCTGTGTACAAATCACTTCTACCTGACTTAAATACAGGTGTATAAACGATTTCAAATATTTTATGACTGTTTTTATTCGTAACTTTTGGACCTAAATTATAACCAATCACTGACATTATTCCTCTCATAATAAATCCTTTTAAAATGCCTATTGTTTACACCAAATTTTTGAAAACTTATAAATTTAATTCCGTATCTTTTAAAATTTGGTTCTTGCATTATCAAGACCAAACGGTGCTAATTTATTTATATCCAACAATTTATTTTTATTTATTTGTTTCATACTCAAATCTGTATCAATAGATAGTACTTTTTCTTCTGTTGTTTTTATTAGCTCTGCTTAATTTTTCTTTTAAAAATTTCTCAACATCTTTTAATTGATTTTCTGCTATTAAAAATCCTGCAGCTAAATCATGACCTCCAAATCGCTCAAATTTATGAGATGTTTCTTTTTAATATTTCAAAAATATTAAGTCCGTCAATACTTACATGAGCTTTACCTAATCCATTTTTAATTGATATTAATATAACTGGAATATTATATTTCATTGAAATTCTGGAACAAACTACACCAATTACTCCCGAATGCCAAACTCTACTCTTCATAAAATATATTTTGGTAATTTTTGAATTTTTCTTCTATTTCATTATATTTCCATTTCTAAAATATCGTCTTACTTTTATTAGCTTTTTCATATCTTCAATTGTGAAAATAGTCTATATTCATCTTCTTGGATAAAAAATTCTACAACTGTTCTTGATTTATCAATACGACCTAAAGCATTAAAAATAGAGCTATATAAAATCAATCTCATTTTGTTGTTATATTTTTAGAATTTATTTTCAAATAATTTAATATATATCTCATACCCTTTACTTTAGATTTTTGTAGAATTAGCTAATCCTATAATTGTTCTATTTTTCATCAACCATTGGCACAACATCTGCCACCATGCCAATCATTACAATATCTAAATAGTCAAATAAAAATTTTTCTCACTTATTCCAGCTTTTTGGTAAACAGCACACGCAACTTTAAACCTGACACTTTCTCCTTCCTGCTAAATTTTTATTAGGATAATTATCGCTCGTTTTAGGATTTATTGTTGGTATATTAAACTCTTTTATTTTCATTTCTATGATGATGATCAGTTATAATTATATCTAACCCTATAACATCAAAAGCTTCTTCTCTTGTTGCTATTGAAGTATCTACTGTTATAAAATAACTAGTTCCTCTTTTGCGTAAAACTTCAATCATTTTTGGGATGTTATTGCAGTTCCTTCATGAGAACGACTTGGTGTATAATAATCCATCTTATTCCTAATTTTCTAAGAACGATAACTCAAATACGCTGTTGCTGAAATCCGTCTACATCATAATCACCATAAATCGTAATTTTTCATTTTTCTTTTGCTTTAAGTATTCTATCTACAACTTTATTCATATCTTCAAATAAGAAAGGATCATGAAAAATCCTCCTTATTTGAATTTAAAAATTTATCTACTTCTGTAGTTATATTTCTAGTTTAATAATAAACTTGTTATCAATCTATTTTCTTTAAATTCATAAGCTTTTTCGCTTAAATATTTATAATTATAGTGTTCCCATTTCACGAACTATTCACTATCCTTTTTGTTTGATTTCATTTAATATTGATGTAATTTAATTCCGTATTCCACTATCATCAAATGAATTCTTACCTCTGGTACAAATCTTATTGATAATTGTGAACCTATTACTTTTCTAAAAAGACCTTTTTAATTTTGATAACTCTTCAAACAATTTTCTTTGTTTATATTATTTTTAAGATCTAAAATTGAAAATGCTAAATCTAAATATCTACCATCATTCGTCATTTCTGCTTTATGAATTGAAACTAAATTTTTATTTTTCATTTTTACATCTGTTAATAAAGTCATTCCAATTATTCTTGAAATTTCTTTTCTAATCCTTTTCTTCTATCATTTCATTTTTCTCACCTCATAATTTAATTATTTTTGATTTTGTTAAATAATCAAACTATCTTGGTATTTCTTCCATAATATAGATTCAATGATATCTCCTTCTTTAATATCATTAAAGTCTTTAATTCCCATTCCACATTCTTGACCCATAACTACTTCTTTTGCATCATCTTTAAATCTCTTCAAGCGTGCTAATTCACCATCAAACACTATAATTCCATCTCAAGACTCTAATTTTTGCAGTGCTTTTGTAACTTTACCATCAACTACTAAAGCTCCGGCAATATTACCAACATTTGAAATTTTGAATACTTGTTTCAATTCCATTCTTCCTAAATACACTTCTTTAAATTCAGGATCTAACATTCCAGTCATTGCTTTTTCAATCTCTCTGTTAAATGATAAATTACGTTATAGTTTCTAATTTCTCCAGTTTTTCAGGCTTCATTAATTGCAGGTGTTGTTGGTCTAACATTAAATGCAATAATTAAAGCATCGAGATCGCTCAGCTAATTTAACATCTCACTTCTGTTACAGCTCCGGCACTTGCGGATTATAGTGAGTTACTACTTTTTTTCGTTATTTAATTTTGCCAGCGATTCTTTTTAATCACTTTCCACCGATCCTTTTGAATCAGCTCTTATAATACATTTCAATTCTTTTAATTGTTGTTCATCTAATTCTTGTGATAAACTCTCTAATGAAATATGTTTTTCTTATTTTGCTCACTAGCTTTTTCTCATTAGCATAATCTTCTGCTATTTTCTTAGCTTGTTTATCATTATTAACACCGTAAAAGTACATCTCCTGCATTTGGAACTGTACTAAATCCTGTAATTTCAACAGGTTGAGCTAATCCTGCTTTTTCTATTTTATTTCCTCTATCATCAACCATTGATCTAACTCTACCATAGTTTCACCAGCAACAAATATGTCTCCAATTTCAAGTTCTCCTTCTTGTCACTAATATATCTGCAGCTGCTCCCATTTTGGGATCCAATCTTGATTCAATAACTACAGCTTTAACTCTTTTCTTAGGATTTGCTTTTAAAAGCTCTAATATTTCTGCAGTTACTAATATTGTTTCTAGTAATTCTTCTAAATTAATTCTTTGTTTTGCTGAAATTTCTACAAATTCAGTATCTCCACCCCCAATCTGGAGCCATTAAACCATATTCTGTCAATTCAGTTCGCACTCCTCATAGGATCAGCACCTGGTTTATCAATTTTATTTATTGCTACTATAATAGGTACTCCTGCCTCTTTAGCATGTGATTGCTACCAACTGTTTGTGGTTTAACACCGTCATCTGCAGCAACTATTAATATTGAGATATCTGTTATATTAGCACCTCTTGCTCTCATTTCCGTGAAGACTTCGTGACCTGGAGTATCAATAAATGTTATTTTTGTCGCTGCCAATTCCTGATGAGCTCCTATTTTTGGTGATTCCTCCAAACTTCTCCTGCTGTTACATTTGTTTGTCTTAAAGCATCAAAGTAGTGAAGTTTTACCATGATCAACATGCCCATTATTGTTGCTTCACAGGGCTCTTAATTCTAAATCTTGTTCTCTATCCTCTAATTCCAAATGATATTTTTCTCCGTAGCTTACTTCAATTACTTCTTCTTTTTCTACATAACTGTCGTAATCCATCGCTACTTCTTCAGCTTCTTCAGATGATAAATTTGCATTTGCTGCAAGAATTTTTCCTTGCATAAAGGAATTTTGCACAACATCTGAAACATTTTATCCCTAATTTTTCAGCCAGATCTTTTATAGTCAATTTCTTCTGAAATTGTTATCATTCAATAGTTTCCCTTCAATTCCTAACTATTTCATCTTTAATTTTTTCTCTTCTTTTTCTTACCTTTTTCTTTTATCATCTTTTCTAAAATCTGATCTAAAGTTCTCAATTTTTCTTCTTCTTTTTTGCTTTTCTCTTTTTCATATCTTATCAAACTTAGCTCTATTTCCTTTGTTTGATGCTTTTGGTTTTTCACTGATGGAGTAACAACTGATGCTATTTCATCTTCATTGTTTTTAGGTTTGTTATCTCTTCTACCAAAAGTTTCTATTATCTCTTGAAGAAAGTCTCTTTATCCTTCCCATCTTTGTTGAAGTTTCTTCTTTCGCCATTATTATTTCTATCTTTGTTAAAATCTCTTCTATCAACTTTCTTTCACCATCTCTATTGAAAATTTTTCTTTCGCCATTTTCATTTCTATCTTTGTTAAAATCTCTCTATCATTTCTTTTGTCCATCTCTATTGAAATTTCTTCTATTTCTCGCCATTTTCATTTCTATCTCTATTAAAATCTTTTCTATCGTTTCTTTGGCCATCTCTATTGAAAATTTCTTCTTTCGCCGTTTTCATTTCTATCTTTGTTAAAATCTCTTCTATCGTTTCTTTGTCTATCTCTATTGAAGTTTTCTTTCGCCATTTTCATTTTATCTCTATTATCTTTATGAAAATCTCTTCTGTCATTATTTCTATTATCAGTTTTTATTCCCTCTATTATCATGAGAATGCTTTTTATTTTCAATACAACTTTTTCTTTTTAAACATGTTCATCTTTTTGTAGTCACTACTCTCTCTCCTTTAGGTTCTGCTACTTCAGCTTTATTATTATTATTTTGATTTGTTACTCATTTTTGCTCTTTACTATTGCTATTTCTTGTTCTGTTAATACATTTTTAAATGTGATTTTTCAACACCTGCCTCATTAACTTTTTCAAGAAATCTGTAGCTTTTTCACCGTATTCTTTAGCTAATTCGTATATCTTCATCAGTCACCCTCACTTTATTTAATATTCCTCGTACTACTTTCTTTTTATCAAATATTCCTACAACATTTGCGTCTCTATTAAATAATTCTATTAAACTTTTATTTTTAATAAATATTATTGATATTTTATCGCATATTCTTTTTAAATTCATCTATATATTTTTCTTTTATATCTTTCCGGTAATATAATTAATTTGATTTTATCTTTTTAATCAATTCAATATTGTCATCAACTCCAAATACAAAAATTTGAATTCACCATTGGTTTTATTATATCCAATATGTCTTATTTTCAATTTTTCATTATTTTCATTAATTCTATTATTTCAATATTATATTTTTATAGCTTTGATAATTTTTCTACACAACTACTATTTTGACAAATATAAAATCCACGATTTTTGAATATTCATTTTTCATCAAAAACATATTTATTTTCAATTTCTGATAATCGTATCAAATTTTCTTTTTCACTTTTTCCTACAACAAACACATGTTCTTTCAGGCATAAATTATTATTCCCCTTCTATTTTTGTTTGCACTTCTTCAACCGATTCATTCTTTTTACTTCATCAACTATTTCTTCAAAATTTTCATCGTTTTTTAACTATATGAATATCTAGTTTTTATCACACAATCTTGCTGCTAATCTTGAATTTTGTCCTTTTTACCAATAGCTAATGATAATTGTTTTTCATCTACTTCAACTCTTGCAATTTGTTCATTTTCATCATTTTCAACAATTGTTACTGATGTAACTTCTGCTGGATTTAAAAGCATTTTTACATAATATCTTATATCTTCATCCCATAATACTATATCAATTTTTCTCCTCTTAATTCATCTATAATACTTTGATTCTCATTCCATTTTTACCGATACAAAGCTCCTTTTAACATCTAAATTTACATCAGATGAATAAACTGCAACTTTTGCTCTACTTCCTGCTCTTCTAGAAATATTTTTAATTTCTATTATTCCATCTTCAATTTCTGAATTTCTAATTTTAATAAGTGTCTTAATAATTCTGGACTTTTCTTGATAAAAAGCTTTTTGTATATTTTGTTGATTCTTCAACTTGCCCAACAAATAACTTTTATTCTATCTCCTTGAACAAATTTATCAACTTCTGACAATTCTTTTTCAGGAACAATGAGATTCAAGTCCATTTGATTTCAACATACAAATTTCCTTTTTCATCTGTTTTTCTTACGTTGGCAGTAATAATTGAATTTTTCAATTTCTTTAAATTTATTAAAGATATTTTTTCTTTTTCACACTCTCTAACTTTTTGAACAACTATTTGTTTTGCATTTTTGAATTGCATTTCTCTTAAAAGTTTTTCAGCATTTATCTCTAATTCAATTACATCTCCTAATTTTTGATCTTTCTTCAATGACAATGCATCTTCTAAACTAATTTCTTCTTCTGGGTTTGTAACATTTTCAACAATTAATTTTCTTGAAAAACTTTTTACATCTCATTATTTCTATTAATAGTTACTACAGCATTATCTTTTTCACCGTAATATAAGCTGCCAATAATGCAGTTTCAGCTGTTTCCAACAATTCTTCTTTAACAATTCCTTTTTCTCTTTCTAACTCATCCAAAGCATCCTAAAAAGATTCTTTGATCCTTAGCTTTCATTATTCCTCCTCACTATTCAATGCTTCATTAGGCATTTTATATGCAATATTTGCTAATTTAGTTAACGGTATTTCAATTAACTTATTTAATTTAATATCATCAAGATAAATTATTTCATTTTTCAAATTTTTCAATTTACCTTCAAATACTTTTTCCCTTCTATTTGATTTTTAGAATAAACTTTAATGTTTTCACCCAAAATCTTATAAAATCTTTAGCTTTTTAACTTTCTCTCAATTCCGGTGTTGAAACTTCTAAAAAGAATTTATCTTTTTATTAATTCGTCTACAATTCCATCAATTTTTGACTTAATTCTACACAATCATCTAAATTTGTGTTTCCTTCTTCTTTTTCTACGTACACACGTAAATAATTATATCCTCCTTCTTGAACATACTCAATATCAGATAATTCTAATTGAAGTTCTTTTAAAGTGATTTTTCAATACTTTCTTCAATCTTTTTGTAAAATAACTTCCATTTTTCACCTCTTATTAAAATTGAAAGAGTGGATATTGCAACCCACTCTTTTTCAGTCTGTTATCTTCTTACTATTATAGTATCATAATTCCATTATTTTTCAAGTTTTTCTTCAAAAACTTTTCTTAAAAATTATTATTCTCTATACTCAATTACATTATTTTTATTTTGCAAATTCCACAGCTCTTGTCTCTCTAATAACTGTAACTTTAATTTGTCCTGGATATTGCATTTTTCTTCTATATCTTTTGCAACTTCTCTTGATAATATTGCAGCTTTATCATCATCAACTTTATCTGGATAAACAATCAGTCTTAACTCTCTTCCTAGCTTGTATCGCATATGAAGTTTCAATTCCTTCATGACTATTCGCTATTTCTTCTAACTGTTCTAATCTCTTCAAATAAGTTTGATAAATGTTTCACTTCTAGCTCCCTGGTCTTGATGCACTGAAATAGAATCAGCCGCTTGAACTATAAACGCTTCATACTTAATTGTTCTACTTCATCATGATGTGCTTCGACTGCATTTATAACGATTTCACTTTTCTCTTGAATAAATTTTCTTAAAAATTCAGCACCATTTATTGCGTGCGAACCTTCTTGTTCATGAGAAAAACGCTTTACCAATATCATGTAATAACGCTCCTCGTTTTAGCTGCATCAACATTTAGCCCCAATTCAGCTGCTAATGCTGCCGCAATATGTGCCACTTCTATTGAATGTTGTAAAAATATTTTTGTCCAAATGAAGTTCTAAATTTTAATTACCCTAAAACTTTTTAACACTTCTCTAGGTAATGTCGAATTCCAACTTCTAATATTGCATGTTCTGCCGCATCTAAAATACTTTCTTCTACTTCTTCTTGAGCTTTTTCAACTACTTCTTCAATTTTAGTTGGATGTATTCTTCCATCTCCAATCAATTTTTCTAATGCAATTCTAGCTATTTCCTCTTCTAACTCCATCAAATGAAGATAAAGACTACTGCTTCAGGTGTATCATCTATTATTAAATCAACTCCCTGTTGCTGCCTCTATCGCTCTTATATTTCTTCCTTCTCTACCTATTATTCTTCCCTTTCATTTCTTCACTCAGCAGTTGAACAACAGATATTGTAGAATCCGCAACATAGTCAGATGCCGCTTTCCCTATCGCTGTTGAAATTATTCTTTTTGCAATTCTATCTTTTTCTCTATCTAAATTATATTCATAAATCTCTAATTAATATTGCTTTATCGTGATCCAACTCATCTTTCTAACTTTGTTAAAAATTAGTTTTTGTGCATCCTCTCTCGTTAACTCTGAAATTCTTTCAAGTTCAGATTGTTCTTTTTGGATTATTTCCTGTAACTCATTTTTCTTTTCTTATTAATTTTTCTTTTTGTTTTTCAAGTTTTGACTCTTTTTCTTCAATTTTTCAATTTTATTTTCAAGCTGATTCTTCTTTTTATGATTCTTTCTTCTTTTGAAACAATCTCTGCTTTCATTTTTTTGTATTTCTTCATCAGCTACTTTTTTCATTAAGTAATGTTTCTTTCAATTTTAAAGTTTCTTCTTTTTTTAAATGTTTCAATTTCTCTTTCATGCTCTTTTCTTGATGCTTCTAACTTTCTATTCGCATCCACTATTCTTAAAGTCTAGTTCGTCTAAGTTCTCCATACTTTTTGTATATTGAAGTCCCTAAGAAATAAGCAATGAAAAAAGCTAGTAAAGAGAAAACAATAATTAATAATAATGTTATTAACATTTTTATTTTTCTCCTTCTTACTTTTTCTGCTACATCTAAAATTTTCCATTGTCCATTTATTGTATCTTTTTCCCAAGTCAACACATAATAGCTACTTGTAGTATCATAATTTATTATCATCATACTCTTTGCTCTTATTCTTTGAAATTACTGTTGCTTTCTGAAATTATAAATGTTAATTCGGATAAATTATATTTTTAATTCATTTAATATAATTTTATTTTTCAATGTAGGCAAAAATCTCTTCTAATTTACATATTCATTTTGAATTTACAGTTTTTAATAACTCTTCCGTTTTTAATTGATACTTCTTTACTTAAAGAGTTTTTCAATTTCAGTCACATTGTTATTTAAAAGCTGTACAATTTACTAATATTAAAAATATCGGTAGAAATATTTTTATCATAATTCCTCCAAAAATTTCGTTATTACCATTTTTAACATACTTTTTATTATATTCAAAGTAAACTAAAAATATATTTTTAATTTTTACTCATTTTATACTCTAATACTATACTAAAATTTATATATATAATTTTGATTTTTAATGTTTACTATGATAGAATGTTATATATTATATAATAAATTACTAAAAATGGAGACAAAGATATGAATAAAATTTTAATTGTTGATGATAACAAACAAATTGTTACAATCTTATCTGAATATGCATAACTTTTATTGTTGATACTGCTTTTGATGGAGAAGAAGCTGTCATTAAAGCTAAAAGCAACAATTATGACATCATGTTACTTGATGTTATGATGCCAAAAAGATGGTTATGACGTTTGTAAAAGAAATCCGTACTTTCTCAAATTTACCTATTATAATGGTAACTGCTAAAGGTGAAGATTACGAAAGAATTTTTAGGATTAGAAATCGGAGCTGACGACTATATCATAAAACCATTTTCACCTGGAGAAGTTTTTGCAAGAATTAAAGCTATACTTAGAAGAATTACCCCTTCTGAAACTATAGCTGACTCATTTGATGTAAAAATATTCCAAATATGATAACTTAACAGTTAATTTAAACGACTACTCTGCTAAAAATTAACGATGTTGATCTATCACTTACAAAAAGAGATTGAAATTATATGGACTTTAGCTACAAATCAGAAAAAGTATTTACTAGAGATGACTTGTTAAATGCTTTATGGGGATTTGAATATGATGGAGACAGCCGTACAGTCGACTCGCATATAAAAGATTAAGAGTCAAATTAGACAACTATACTCACCCGAAATGGGATATTAAAACTGTTTGGGGTGTTGGTTATAGATTTGATACAAAAATAATTATACTAAGGTGATTTTATGAACTTATTTGAATATTTCATTCAAAAAATTAAAAAGTAAAAGTATTTACTTACTCTATTTTATTTTACTCTTTTCACTTTCTCTTTTTGCAATTATTACTGGAACTATTTTTACGTATGTTCATAAAGAGAATATGATTAAATTTAATACTGACAATCTAACTAAAAAGAGCTGAAAGAATTTCTAGTTTAGCATCTTCGTGGTGGTATAGTAATCCACAATATAATTCATTATTTTTAGAAAAAGATACAGATAAAAATATTTATTTTTCAGATAAATTTCCAAATAATCCGTCTTTAAGTGCATTGGAAAACGACCGTAATAGACAGAAATATATGAAATTATTGATGCTATCGCTATTGCAGAAGTTTGGATTATTGATAAAGATACTGAAACTATTTTACAAGGAATCAATAAAAATTCTTATGCGATTCCGTATCATCATTTAGCATTATCTAAAAAGAACTAAAGAAATTATTCAAGAAACATTAAATGGAAAAAGTAGTAAAAACTACAGATTTTAGTAATGTGAAACAACAAACTTTAACTATTGCTGTACCTATTTATTATAAAAGGAACTAAAATTACAAAAAGGAGCTGTTTTAGCATTCATCGTTAAAAAAATATCTTCAATAATTTTTAATGATATTATTAGCTTATTCATTTATACATTATTATCTTTTTCAATAGCTTTTTATTGTCTATCGTCTTTCATTTAAATTTACAGAAACCTTTAAATGTTATTCGTATATACTGCTTTTAGATTTAAACAATGGAAATTATCGTTCAAGAACTGGCTTACAATATAAAGATGAAATTGGTAATTTAGCTTTCACTATTGATGAACTTGCAGAAAAATTATACATTAGCTCAAAAGAAAGAGAAAATTTTGAAAAATTAAGAAATGATTTCTCACGAATATATCTCATGAATTAAGAACTCCTATTACTGTTATTCGTGGTTCTCTTGAAGCCTATTACAGATGGAATTATTACAGATGAAGAAACACTCAAAAGAATTTCACAAACAAATATTAAATGATGCAATTCATTTACAAAGATTAATAAATGACTTAATTGATATAACTACTTTACAAAAATTCATCTTTTTCTATTCATAAAAATACAATTTATCTTACTGAACTTTTCAAATGATGTCGTTAGAGTATGAAAAATTTAGTGAAGTAAAATATTAAAATTCATCTTAATTTTAATAGTAAGTTAAAAATCTCGTTATAATTCATTCATTGGTGATTATCAAAAGAATTAGACAAATGATTATCATAATTTTTAGATAATGCTATAAAATTTTTCTAATGAGTATATGAATATTTATATTGATTTCTCAAATAATAAAAATTATTATATTTTATCTATTAGAGATGAAGGACGAGAATCGCACCTGAAAATATCAATAAAAATATTTTGAACGATTTCATAAAAACAAATATAAATAATAATGGTGGAACAGGTTTAGGATTAGCTATTGCACATCAAATTGCTTTACGTCATAACATTAAAATTGATGTTAAAAGTAAAGAAAAATATAGAGTACAACTTTACATTCTATTTACCTAACACTCCAGAAGATTAAAAATATGAAAAGGATTTTTATAATATGAAATTAGGTATATATGAAACTATGCAATCATTAAAAATATTTCATTCTAAAGAAGTCGACTTAAATTAATCTTTTTCATTATTAACTGGAATTTTTACTGGTTGTGTCGTTTCAGCTTATAATTTTTATTAAAATATGCTGTTATTATATGAATAATTTATTTCAAAAACATATTAATAATTTCTTTATTTTTATAATTTTACTTTTATATTATTAGCATGTTTTATTCAATACACCGTATTCCTCAATGATTTCAGGTAGTGGAATTCCACTAAGTTATGGGATTAATTCAAAAATAAATTCAAACTTAATTGGTTCCCTGAACTTATTTTGAAATTTTTATCAGGCTTAATTGCAATATTTCTTGGTTTTTCTATGGGCGTGAAGGCCTTCCAATTCATCTAGGTGCTTTTTAGTAGGTGAGGGTATAAATAAAATTACTAAAAGAAAGAAATTGATATTTGATAACATGCGGTTCAAGTGCTGGGCTAGCTGCTACATTTAATGCACCTCTTGCAGGTGCAATATTCGCTGTAGAAGAATTACATAAATACGCCCATACTTCTTGTTTGTGTTTTAATTGCTACACTATTTTCAAATATTACTGCAAAAATTTTTATTAGGTAATAAACTATCATTCGATAGTTTTAGTTTAATAAAACCCATACAATATAGTTTCAAATCTACAGTATTTCATGTAATTTTAATTGCAATTTTATCTTTAATTATGATATTTTTGCTCTATCTTTTTAACTATTTCATAGTTAAATTTAAAAATGTATGATAAAATTAGATTATCTAAATATATAAAAGATAAGTAGTGTTGCAATTTTTATCACTTTTTAATTGTAATATTTTTACCTGAAATTACAGGTGGAGGACATGAATTAGTTGATCACTTATTTAATTTCTACACTAACATTTAAATTATTATTATTATTTTTATAGGTAAGTTATCTTTACAATGATATGTTACGCTACTGGTTCTCCTGGTGGAATATTCTTACCATTACTTGTAATTGGTGCTTTAATAGGTAAATTGTTTGGCATGAGTTTATCTACTTTATTTAATGTTTCTTCAAACTATGAAAAATTTATTCAGTATTAATTGCAATGACCTCATATTTTACTGCCGTTGTTAGAACTCCTATAACTGGAATTGTTTTTAATATTAGAAATGAGTGGTAATTTTTCTAATTTATTTTCATTAGCAATAGCAGCAACTCATAACATATTTATTATCTGAAATATTTAATCAAAAATCTGTATACGAAATTTTCATATGAAAATATGCTACATTCAAATAATTACAAAAATGAAAATATTTGATGAAAAATTGTTACATTCAAAATACCTGTAACTGCAGATTCATATTGTCAAATAAAAAATTAAAAAGATATTAGATGGCCGAAAAATCTATTAATTGTTGGAATTATTAGAAATTCTATTGAATTTATTCCTGATGGAAATACAACTCTACGTAATTCAGATATTTTAATTTTATAACCGATGAAAAACTTCTGAAAAATATATAAAAATTTTTATCTGATATGGGATTACATTCTGAATAATTAAAACTACACCTTTTCTTAAACTTTTTATTTAAGATTTTTAGGTGTAGTTTCTTTTTAATCTATATGCCCATCTAAAGTCCGTAATTCCAGTTATTGGCCTACGAACAATTCCTTTTATTTTAGGATTTCTATAATGATTTTCTATCGCAAAATATAGTGGAGCAACGACTACTTCATCTATAATAATTTTCTCTGCCATATTTGCTTTTTAAATCTCTTTCTGAACTACTATTTAATCTACGTATTTCTTTCAATAATTCATTATATTTCCTTTATTCCACACACAGTTTCTGGATTTTTATTTTGCCATCTCTAAATACGATAAAAACATCATTATATTTAGGTGACCATGTATTTAATGTTATATCATACTCTCCAGCTCTTGTCTTATTCAATCTTTCCTTAAATGGAACAGTTTGTACATTTACATTTATTCCTAATTTTTGTTTCTAAGCTCTTCTTGTATAAACTGAACTTCTAATACTTCTGGATCTGAATTTCCAGACAATAAATTTAATGTAAGTTCTTTTTCCTAATTTCATTAAGTCCTTCATTATATAATTTTTTAGACTCTATAATATTATTTTGAAATATATGTGTCATCAGGATAAATTTCTCTATATTTTTATTAAAAACCATCTATATCTTTTTCAATTAATGATTTCGCCACTTTTGAGCCATCTATTTCTTTTATATACTTTTCTCTATCTATTGCCATTGATATTGCTTTTCAATTTTTAAATTTTGTAAAATCTTTATTTTTCTAAATTATATTCTAAATACCAAACTCTACCATTTAAAAAGCTATCAATTTTATTTTCTTTTTATACTCATTTAAATGATAACTTTCTACTCTCGACATATCAATTTCATTATTTTTAATTAAATTATCTACAATTCTAAAATCAGTAGATTTTTATATATTTTATTGAAAGGAATTTTTAACATTTTTCATTCCAATAATTTTTATTTTTCAAGTAAAATTTCTTCTTCTCCTAATGTTTTTATAACATAAGAATGATTAAATAAGAAAATCCTCTTGTTTTACAGCAAATTTATCACCTCTACTTTTATAAAAACTCTTCTTTTTAAAAGGTACTGCTATTGGTAATGTCAAAAATATATTTAAAAATATGCTGTAGGCTGTTCTAATTCTATTTCAAAGTTTTATCATCTAATGCTTTTACACCTAATTCTTTGGCATCAACTTTACCTTCATAATATCTTCCAGCATTTTTATTGAAATAACAATTCAGAATATTGTGCCGCTACTTTAGGGATCCAATACTCTTTTAAATGCAAATACAAAATCATTTGCTGTTATTTTACTTCCATCACTCCACTTAGCATTATCTCTTATTTTTAAAAAGTAAGTTTATTTCCGTTTTCTTTTGTAAAGTCTCTGCAATTCCTCCAGTATAATTCCCATCTTTATCTAAAATTAAAAAGACCTTCATATATACTTGAGTCGATTTGTACTATCATTTCTGTAAATAAATGCGGATCTAAAGTGTTATAGTCACTTCTAGATTAAAAACTATTGGCTTTTTCATTTTTTTGCGCAACTTATTACAAATAGAATTGTAATAATAATTAACGTTAAAAAAATTTATTTAATTTTTCTCATTAAAAATGTTTCCTCCTAATAATATTTTTACTTCTATTTATTTTTATAATAAAATTTAGGATTATTCTATTTTTATTATTTTTATTTCTAAAACATATTTTTAAGTTCATCAACTTTATTCAATCTTTCCCATGGCAAATCAATATCTGTTCTACCAATATGACCAAATGCAGCTAAATCTTGATATCTAAATTTAGGTTGTCTTAATTCTAAATCTCTTTCAATTCCTCTCGGTGTTAAATCAAATATTTTATTTACAACTGCTCTATTTCGTATTCAGAATTTCACTTGTCCCAAAAAGTATCTACTTTTTACTGATGTTGGCTCTACCACTCTATTGCATAAGATAATTGTACTTTACATTTTTGTTGCTATTCCTGCTGCAACTATATTTTTGCAATCCATCTTGCAGCATATGCCGCTGATCTATCTACTTTTGATGGATCTTTACCTGAAAAATGCTCACCTCCATGTCTGAAATATCCACCATAAGTATCGATTATTATTTTTCTTCCTGTTAATCCACTATCTCCATGTGAGATGTCCAATTACAAATCTTCCTGTTGGATTTATATGATAATTTTTAACTTTTTCATAGTCTAAATTATATTTTTCTAATACAGGTTTAATTACTAATTCTTTTTAAATCACAAACTATTTTTCTTGAGTAACATCTTCATTGTGTTGAACTGATACAACTACAGTTTCTACATGTTCAATCTTTAGTTCCTGTTTCATCATAAGCTAAAAAGTTACTTGTGCTTTTAGCATCTGGTCTTGCCCTAAGCTAAAAATTTTATTTCTCGTTAATTCTGTTAATTTTCTAATAATTTCTCTCGCAAGAGTTACAGCTAAAGGCATTAATTCTGTCGTTTCATTTACAGCTCCTCCAAACATAATTCCTTGATCTCCTGCTCCACCTGTATCTACTCCCATTGAAATATCAGGAGATTGTGAATGAATACATTCATTACTCCACAGTCGGCATCAAATCCCATTCCAGGTCTATATCCTATTTCTCTAATTTTATCTCTTACAATTTCTTGAACATCAACATAAGTTTTTGTAGTAATTTCACCTCCTACAATTACTAACCCTGTTGTTACAAATGTTTCACCACGCTACTCTTGAATTTTCATCTTTTACTAAACAAGCATCTAATATTGAGTCTGATATTTGGTCACAAATTTTATCTGGATGTCCTAGTGACACAAATTCAGATGTAAAATAAATATTTTTCCATATTTTATTTCCCTCCTATATTTTTAAAATCTTTTATTTTTGTAAAAAACTCTTCATACGAAGAGAAAATTAATTCTTATCTTCGCATTATATGCAGGATTTAGCACTCTATAATTTTCATACAGGTTGCTGGGTAGTCAATCCAGGCCTTGTCCCTAATACCTCTCTTGATAAGTTCATATTCAACTGTAAAACAATTATAACACATATTTTTATTTGTCAATCGCTTTTTATCTTTTTCAAATTTTATAATTTTTCTTAAATTATTTATTCATAAATGCAAACATTATTCTTTTTATTATTTTATTTTGAAATACAGGTTTTCCATAATATTCTATCATTTCTCCATCAAAAATTTACTCATTCTCACAGCTCCATTAATTCCACAAATAAATACTCACTTTCATAATGACCAATATCTTATTAATAATTTACCTTCTTCATATAAATCTAGCGATTCATGGTGCTTTTAAATCACCTGTTAAAAACACATCTATTTCGTCTTTAATGTCGTAAATTAAAAGAAATTCCACCACCTGTCACAAGCCCAATTCTACTTACTAATTCTACTTTTTATCTCCAACATAACGAACACAATCTAATCCTAACCCTATTTTTATCAATTAATTGCTCTAATGTTATTTCTTTTTCAAGATATTTTATTCTAGTTGTCCAACTTTATGTTTTTCTACTATATTGGATTATAATCTTTCATACTCTCTTTCTCCTGAAATTACTACTCGTCCATTAAGTCCTATCCATAATAAAAATCATTAAGTCCATTTATCGCATAAAATCACTATTTGTATGAATTGAATAAACAGCAATCTTATTTTCTATTATTTTTAATATCTTTTCTCCTTGTATACTTTTATTTGTAATTTTTCACTCCAGAAAATATTGCTGGATGATGTGTTATTATTAAATTTACATTTTGATTTATCGGCTTCATTTATAGCATCAAATGTCGATCTAAACAAAATAGAATCTCATATTTCTTTATTTCGTCTCTGTTATTAAACCAACATTATCCCTTCTTCCGCACTTTTGGATTATAAATGGAATGCAATTCTCAATTATATTATTAATTTCATTTTCTCCTATTTTATTAATTTAATATATAATCATTTTCTTCAGTATTTTAGTAAATTCATTTTCAGTAAATCTATCGATAATTTGTTTAATGCTTTTTCTTTTAAAAATTTTTTAACATTATGAACTGCAATATTTAACATTTTAGCAATCTCTTTTTCCTCCATAACTCTTACCATCAAGACCATAACTACATTATTAATATTTGTTCATCTATATAACTTAATTTTTAGGTATATTCTCTAAAATATACATTTGTGTTATTTTATAGCTTTTTCCATAACTTCTTCTATTTTCGATATTTTTCTTCAAATTTAACTTCATTAAATATTTTCTCTAATTGCTCAACATAATCAACACTTACATTCATTTCTCTTTGCAATTTTCAGTTTCTTTTCCCATTCCTCTATCCATTTGAATTTTTAAAGAATAAAATATATGATAATTCTGATGCTTTTTATATATTTTTAACATATCTTTTTGATATTCTAATATATATTTAATCGCAAAATTTTTACTACATAAAATTCTACTTCATCTGATAATAATTTCATCATAATAATTCAAACTAGATATAATACCTAAGTTGCTTCTTGTACAAGATCTAAAAATGAAAATCCGTATTTTGAATAAAACTAAACTTTCTCTTACTGCCACTTTTAAATATCTATCTATTAACTCTTTCTCCATTCATTATTTTCATATTTTTCTTTTTATTTTTCTTCCACATAAGTTTTTATAATTTCTTTCTCTTCTATATATAAAAATTTCGTCATCTTCTAAAAACAATGAAGTCTTTTCCCATCCAAAGAAGTTCTAACTTCAGGTATATCTTCAATATATAAAAACTTTTAAAAATTCAAAATAATCTTCATCCGATAAGTCATAACTTTCTATTATATTTTCAAAACTATAATTTTCCTCTTGTTTCAGCTATTAATATCATTTTATTTCCTTTCAATTTATATAAATACAGGAGCTAGTACATAAATTTACTTAGCTCTATAATCTTCTAATCTGCTTGGATGTCTTAATTTTTCTTAATGCTTTTACTTCTTTGTCTAATTTTTCCCTTGTAACATTAAACTCTTTTTCCTACTTCTCAAGCGTGGAGAACCATCATCTAATCCATATCTAATCTAAGTACTTTTTCTTCCCGATCATTCAATGTTTTTAAAATATCGTCAGTGTTCTTTCAATAAAACTCTCGTTGTTGCATCATGCAGTTCACTTATCATCTTCTACAAAATCTCCTAATTCGCTATCTTCTTCACTACCAACTGGGTTTCTAATGATATTGGATCTTTGATTCATTTCCAGTATGTCACTTTATCTGCTGGCAATTCAATTTTTGTGCTAACTCTTCTGCTGTTGGTTCTTTTTCCCCGTTCTTGTAAAATAATTCTACTTTCTATTTTGTTTATAGTTTCTATCATATGAACCGGTATTCTTATCGTTCTACCCTGGTCTGCAATTGCTCTCGTAATTGCTCGTCTTATCCACTAAGTTGCATAAGTTGAAAATTTAAATCCTTTTTCATGCTCAAATTTTTCTACTGCTTTCTATTAATCCCTATATTTCCTCTTGAATTAAATCAAGCATTTTTAATCCTCTATTTGTATGTTTTTAGCAATACTTACTACCAATCTTAGAATTTGCTTCCTATCAATTTTTGTTTAACTTCTTCATCGCCTTCTAACACTTTTGGCATACTCTGTTTCTTCATCGAAAACTTAATAAGGTATTTGACCTATTTCTCGTAAATACATTTTTATAGGTTCATCTACATCCATACTTTCTGCCATTTTTGCAGTCAGTTTGTAAAAGTTTGTCAACTTCTGAATCATCAATTTCATTTTTCTGAAAAATTCATCATCTGAATCTACTTCATCAAAATCTGTAGCCTCTTTCAATAGTTTCAAAATCAACTAAATCTTCTGGAACAGACAACAACACTCTGTTTATCCTCTGTTATCTACCAGTTGTACTCCATCATTTTGCAATTTTGAGTTATTAACTGGTCTATTTTATCTGCTGTAAAATTCTTTTCGAAAGCATATTATTAATTTCTTCATAACTTACTATTTTATCTTCTCTCGCCTCTTCCACCATTAAACTAGCTAAACTATTCATGTCAAATCTATTTTCCAGACATTTTGAGACTCCTCACTAATAAAATCAAAATACAATTTTTCAATATCTTCAATTTTTATTCAGTACTTTTAAATCAGATTCTGTTGATTTTAATTTTTATACTTAATTTATCTATCTAGCCTCGTTATTAATTCCTAATCTGTTCTATCTCTAAACCATCCTACGAAAAAGAGCTTTGTATTGATTTGCCTCCACATTATCTCTTTCTTCTTTCATATTTTGTTTGCTTAAAAACAATCAAAATTAAATCATTTTCAGTTAAGTTTAATTCATTTATATTTTCTATCTGCTAAAATTAATCATTTTTAATTTCATTTTATATTCTTCATTTTCAATTTTTCATAGAACTTAAAATATCACGATGCTTTTATTATATTTTCATCTTCTAAATCAGCATACTGAATTAAATATTTTGATTGTTTCTTCAATTAAAAGTATATCTTTTTCCTTTTCCGTGTTAAAACAATTTTTAGTATACTTAGGATCATAAATTTATTATGCCAATTATTATTTGAAAATTTTCTTGTAGAAATATGCTATATAATACTTCTTTATCAATTTCTAATTCAACTGATATTTTTGAATATATATACTTTTTCTACTTCACTTTTTACATTTAACATAAAATCTTTAATTCTATTAATGAATCTTTCTTTTCCAATAATACTTTTTAAATCTAAATCTTTTTGAATATTCTTCATATATATATTCAAATACTTCAACTGTCGTTGTTTTTAATAATTTTAAAAATGCTTTTTACCATATAAATATTCATCCGGATCTTTAACTTCACCATCTATTATCAAACATCTTATATTAAAAATCATATTTTTAATATATTTGCTGCTTTTAGAGTCGCATTTTCCCAGCACTATCATTATCTCTTAAACAATTATTACATTTGTTGCATACCTTTTTAAATATTCTGCCTGTTCAATCGTAAATGCCGTTCCTAAACTTGCCACTGCAAATTCAAAACCATTTTTATGTGCAGTTAAAACATCCAAATATCCTTCCATTAATATGCAACTCACGTTTTTCGTCATTTGCTCACCACGATTTAATAATCCAAAAGTTCTTTCCCTTTTTAAAATTTTTGATTCAGGAGAATTTAAGTATTTAGGTGTATTTTCATCAGTATTTATTGTTCTTCCACCAAATCAACTATTTTCATATTATCATTATAAATAGGAAATATTATTCTATTTCTAAAATAATCAAAAATATTTCCATTTTCATTTTTAATAACTGAGACCTAATTCTAACAAATCATCTATACTATATCCTTTATTTGTTAAATATGACAATAATCCATCCATTTATTTTCTGAAAATCCAGTTTCCAAATTTTCTTAAATCTACTTTCTAAATATCCTCTATTACCCATATAATTTAATCTTCTGATGAATTAAAAATATTTTTAGAAAAATAAATTTGAGCTTGTTTCATTATTTTCATAATATTTTTCATTTTCAGTTATTCGACTACTATCTTCATAAAAGTTTTATAGAAATATTATGTTTCCTTGCTAATTCATTTACAGCTTCATAAAACGATAAATTATTTATTTTCTATAAAATTTTATAACATCTCCTCCATCACCTGTACTAAAAATCTTTATATATATCTTGGACTTACAACGAATGACGGGTATTTTCTTCTTTAAACGGAGATAAACCCTTATAATTTGCTCCTGCTTTTTAAAACTTCATATTCTCCTATTACTTGAACTATATCTAATTCGTCTCACAAGTTTTTGAATATTTTTATCCTTATACATTAAAACTCCTACCCCTATATTATAGTATAAATTCACTTTTTAGATTTGTCAAAATTTTTTATTAAATTTTTACATTTTAAAATTTTATATTTTCAATTTCATCTTTCATTATATTCTCAAAAACATTGTCCATTATTTTATATTTTTCATGCCTTTAAAAATTCTTTTGCAATTTTCCATGCTACTATTGCATAATTCATATTTATTTGGTATTTTTGTCAACAATTTATCTATTGTTATTTTCTCTTTTTCATTTTTCACTCAATTACTTATTTATAATATCCAATAAGTTTATTACACGAATCTTCAATATCTTTGTTTATTATTGTAATATCATATTTATTTTTCATATTCTAATTCTGTTAAAGCATTTTTAATCTAACTTGAATAACTTCTTCAGAATCTGTTTTTCTATTTCTCAATCTTTCTTCTAATATTTTTATTATTTTTCTGTTTTTAAAAATACTAATATTGCATCTTTTTCTTTTCTTTAGCAATTAATGCTCCTTGAACATCAATTTCTAACATTACATTTTTACCTTTTTCTAAATTATCATCCACTACTTTTTAATGTGACCATAATAATTCCATGTACATTGGCATACTCATAAAATTCATCATTTTTATTTTATTTTTCAAGATTCTTCCATTGTTAAGAAAAATAATCTTTACCATCAATCTCGCAAATTCTTGGTTTTACAGTGGTGGCCGAAGTAGATAATTCCATTTGTAATCTATCTCTAACTAGCTTTTAGTAATTGTTGATTTACCTGATCCACTTGAATGAGAAACTAATTAATTTTACCTTTCATGGTACCACCTTATTTTAGAATTTATTTTTCATTTTGTTCTATTCTTTGAATTAAAGTTTCTACATTCACTGAAGATAAAAATTATGTATCCATTATCCATTATTATTATCGATCTTGTTTTCTTCCAGCTGTTGCATCAATTAGTGCATCTCTATTTTAGCATCTTCTCTTAATCTTTTTAGCCGGTGCATTATCTGGAACTACTATCACTTATTACATGTTCATCTATAACAAAATTATTAAATCCTATATTTAAAGTTTTTCATATAAACTCCTATTTTTCTTTGCAAATTAATTTTTTCTTTCTTATTAATCAACAAAGTGGGAAATCTACTGTAAATTCCCCTAGCGAAATTTATTCAACTACTTCTTTTGACTCTTCTATTTCCTCAGTTTTGTCATTTATATCAATATATCTATAATCTTTAAATCCTGTTCCTCCAGGTATTCTCTTACCTATAATTACATTTTCTTTCATTCCTTCAAGTCTATCTATTTTACCTTCTATTGCCATTAGCTAATACTTTTTGTAGTTTCTTGGAATGATGCTGCTGAAATAAAAGCTTTCTGTATTAACCGCTGCTTTAGTTATACCTTGAATAATTGGTTCATAAGTAGCTGGTCTCTTACCCCTAGATATTACATTTCATTTTCCTTATCAACTACTTTTCTATCAATTAATTCATCTTCTAGAATAACAATCTCCTCTTCTTTAATTTTAATTTTTGGAACATTTGTTTTAACTATTACTTCTATATGTTTGTCATTTACAGTAACTCCTTGCTCTCTATACACTTGTTGTACTGATTCTAATATAAATTGTTGTGCATCTACTAAAACCTTTTTATTTTTAATATATCATGTGGCGATACCGGTGATCTGTAATTTCCCTTTTCAATTAACATTTCGTGAGATTACAACTAAATGTTCTCCAACAGGAACTGTGTATTCTTTTATCATATCACCTGTTTCAGGATCAACAATTAAATTAATCTCATGCCTTTTTCTTTTTATCTGAAAAATTACCCTACCAGATACTTCTGATAATGTAGCTTTACCTTTTGGTTTCTTCTTTAAACAATTCTTGTACTCTTGCGAGCCTCCAGTAATATCTTTATTTCCTTCTCCAGTTTTCAAGATTTTAGTAATAATTTGCCCTTTTTAACTGTTTCTCCTTCATTTTACCATTAAATAAGCATCATATGGAATATTATACTCTGCTACTTTTCATTTTTCTTACCATATACAATTATTCTTGGATTTACTTCACTATTTTCCAACTGGTTTTAATTGCTATTCTTTCAGTAACACCATATTTAGGATCAATATTTTTCTTTAACTAAATATCTCTAAATTCAACTTTTCCAGATTCTGCTGTTATTATTGGAACTTGATATGGATCAAATTCTACCAATATTTGTCCTTAACTGAATCTCCATCTTTAACTTTTAAAAGTGGCTCTGATGGTACTTCATATCTATGTTTTCCCTATAATTATTCACCAGTTTGTGAAACAACTATTTCTTCACCTTTTTCATTTTATTAATAATGTAATGTCTTTCAATTTAACTTTTCCAGATACGTCTACCTTTATAATCTGATTGTACAGGAGCTGCAGTTACCAGCACCTCCCGTATGGAAAGTACGCATTGTAAGTTGTCCCTGGCTCTCCAATCGATTGAGCTGCAATAACTCCTACTCTTCCCCTTTTAAAATTTCTTTATGATTTGATAAATCTAATCCATAACATTTTCTATACCTTTTTCTAATTTACATGTTAAAAGGTGTTCTAATTTCAACTTCTCTAATTTCTAACTCTTCAATTTTGGCATTTAATTCATCATCAATTAAGGTATTTCTAGTTGCAATAACTTCACCATTATGTATTAAATCTTTTTGCTAAAGTTCTTCCATAAATTCTTTCACTTAATTTTTCAATTACATTTCCTGATTTAACTACGTCAAAACTACAATTCCGTGTTCACAACCACAATCTTCATGATTTACAATTACTTCATGTAGAAATATCTACTAATCTACGAGTTAAATATCCTGAATCAGCAGTTCTTAATGCTGTATCTGCTAATCCTTTTCTTGCTCCATGTGATGACATAAAAGAATTCTAAAATATTAAGTCCTTCTCTAAAGTTTGCTTTAATAGGCATTTTCAATAATTTGACCTTGCGTATTCGCCGCAGTCCTCTCATGCCACCCTAATTGTCTCATTTGTGCGATTGACCTCTGGCACCTGAATTTTGCCATCATATAAACTGGGTTAAATTCATCAAGATTGTTCATCATATCTTTAGTTACTTTATCTACTAGCTTTTCTGACCATATAGCTACTGTTCTTCTATCTTTCTGCATCTATAATTTCTCCAGTTTTATACAATTCATCTATTTCAGCAACTTCTTTTCAGCTTGTTCTAAGATTCCTTTTTAGTTTCCGGTATTTCGTCTTCAATTCCAACACTGTAATTCCTGCTAATGTTCCATGATGGAATCCAAAATCTTTAATATCATCTATTAATTTTGAAGTTTTTCAAATCAAATTTTTCATATAAATCTGACAATTAATTTTCCTAATTGACCTTTACCAAAAGTTACATTGTAATTTCTAACTTCTTTAGGTAACATTGTGTTAAATACTAATCTTCCTGGAGTCGTTTCAATCATTTCTCCATCAATTCTAACTTTTTACAATCGCATGAGTATCTATTTGTCCAGTTTGATATGCAGTTATTAATTGATTTTATTTGAGAATATTTTTCCTTCTCCTTTAGCACCTATCTTTAGTCATATAATAACATCCCATAACCATATCTTGTGAAGGTACAGCTATTGGTTTTCCACTTGAAGGAGCAATTATGTTGTTGTTGCTAACATTAATAATTTTCTTCCATTTGAGAACTTCTTGTGATAATACTAAGTGAACAGCCATTTGGTCACCATCAAAAGTCAGCATTAAATGCCGAACATACTAACGGATGTAATCTTATAGCTTTTCCTTCAGTAATATTGGTTCAAATGCTTGAATTGATAATCTATGTAATGTCGGTGCTCTGTTTAATAAAAAACAGGATGATTTTTATAATCTCTTCAATTAATTCCCATACATTTTCATCTTCTTCTTCTACCATTTTCACGCACTTTTAATGTTTGAGCTAATTCTCTTTTAACTAATTCTCTCATTAAAAACGGTTTATATAATTCCAATGCCATTTTTTAGGTAATCACATTGATTCATTTTTCAAACTTGGTGCTACTACAATAACCGATCTTCCTGAATAATCTACCTTTTCCTAATAAATTTTGTCTAAATCTTCCTTGTTTCCTTTTTAACATATCTGACAATGATTTTAATTCTCTATTATTTTGAGTAACTACAGGTTTTCCTCTTCTTCCATTATCAATTAATGCATCAACTCTTCTTGTGACATTCTCATTTTTAATCACAATTTCTGGAGCCTTAGATTGACATCTAACTTTGCAATCTAATATTTCTGTTTATAACTCTTCTATAAAGATCATTTAAGTCAGAGTAGCAAATCTTCCTCCATCTAACTGAGACCATTGGTCTTAAATCTGCAGGCATTACAGGTAAAACAGTTAAAATCATCCATTCTGGTCTATTATTTGAGCAATTAAATCTCTAACTATTTTAATCTTTTTATTGTCTTTTTGTGAAGAATTTTACAGTTTCCATTTCATTTTCCCAAATTCTGTTTCAAGTTCTTTTAAATCTATTCTCCTCTAATAGTTTTAATACCCCTTCTGCTCCCATTTTTAGCTGTAAAATCTATATATATTGACTTTCATATAATTTTATATTCTCTATCGGTTAATATCTGTCCTTTTTGTAATCAGTTTTCTCCCGGATCAGTTACTATATATCTTGAGAAATACAATACCAGTTTCTAATTCTTTTGTACTAATATTTATTAATAAACTCATTTTTATTTGGTGTCCCTAGAATACCATATATGAGCTATAGGGTTGCTAACTTCAACTATGACCCATTCTTTCTCTTCTAACTTTAGATATTTGTTACTTCAACACCACATTTTTCTACAAGTAATACCTTTATGTCTCATTCTCTTATATTTACCACACGAACACTCATAATCTTTTGATGGTCCAAATATTTTTCTAAAATAATCCATCCATTTCAGGTTTTAATGTTCTATAATTTATTGTTTCTGCCTTTGTTATTTCTCCAAATGACCCATTCTTCAATTTTTTCTGGTGAAGCTAGTCTAATTTGAATACTATCAAAATCTCTTATACTCATTAATAAGAGCCTCCTCAATACTAATTTTTAACTAATCTTAATTGTATTTAAAATTAGTTTTATTTCTATTTATATTTTAATTTTTAGTATACAATTAAGCATCTAAGTTTTTATCTAAATCTATAGTTTCTCCATCTTTATCATAAGAGTTACATCAATCTAGTGAGTTGAAACTCTCTTATATTGCTCTAAATGATTCTGGTGCATCAGGCATCAGGCATTTCTTGTCCTTTAACTATTACTTCATAAGTTTTAGTTCTTCCACTAATATCATCTGATTTAACTGTAAACATTTCTTGTAAAATACTAGACGCTCCATATCTTTTAAGGCCCAAACTTCCATTTCTCTAATCTTTGTCCACCAAAATTGTGCCTTTACCTCCAAGTGGCTGTTGTGTAACTAACGAATAGAGATAAATCGCTCTAGCAGCCATTTTATCCTCAACTAAGTGATGTAATTTTTAACATATACATTCTTCCAACAGTTACAGGATTATCAAATGGTTGTCCTGTTCTTCCATCAATTAATTTAACTTTTCCAGTTTTACTATATCCAGCTTGTTCTAAATACTCTTTTACATCTTGTTCTTTTGCTCCATCAAATACAGGAGTGGCAATATATTTGTCCATATCTCCAATTGCTAATCCTAAATGCACTTCTAATACTTGTCCTATATTCATCGAGAAGATACCTAACGGTTTTAAACATACATCTATTGGAGTTCCATTCTCTAAATGAGGCATATCTTCAACTGGTAATACTCTTGATACAACCCCTTTATTACCATGTCTTCCTGACATTTTATCTCCAACCATTATTTTTCTTTTTCTGCAATATATAAATTCTTACAACTTTATTTACTCCAGCTTTTAAGTCGTCTCCATTTTTCTTTTGTTAATTCTAATACATCAACAACTGTTCCTTTTACACCATGGGGTAATCTTAATGAAGTATCTCTAACATCTTTAGCCTTTTCACCAAAAATTGCTCTTAATAATTTCTCTTCTGCTGGAGGTTCGCTTTCTCCTTTTGGCGTTACTTTTTCCTACCAAAATATCATCTGGAGTAACTATAAGAATCCTATTCTTGATTATACCATTTTTCATCTAAGATTTTTAACAACTTCTTCTGATACATTTGGTATTTCTCTTGTAATTTCTTCATCTCCTAATTTAGTAGTTCTAGGCTCTAATTTCAAAGTCTTCAATATGTAATGATGTAAATACATCATCTTTTCTTAATCTTTCAGAAATTAAAAATTCCATCCCTCAAAGTTATATATCCTTCCCAAAAGCATAAATGCTAATAAAATATTTTTCCTAATGCTAAATCTCCACCAGCTGTTGATGGTGTCTGCAATTACATCTCCTTTTTAACTTTTGTCCTAAGTCTGCTAATGGTTTTTGATGTAAACACATTGATGAGTTAGAATTTTTCAAAGTTTAATAATCTATGTGAATGCTCAATACCATCATATCCAGTTACAACAATTTTTCTTGCATCTACATAAGTTACTGTTCCATTAACTTTTTGAAATAACTACTGCTCCTGAATCTATAGCAACTTTTCTCTCTAATCCTGTTCACATAAGTAACTTCTGTTTTAGTAGAGGTACTGCTTGACGTTTGCATATTTGATCCATTAACGCTCTATTCGCATCATCAGTGTTCTAAGAATGGAATTAGTCCTGCTGATACTGATACTAACTGTTTAGGTGAAATATCTAATAAATCAACTTTCTTTTCCCAACATGCACAATTTCTTCATTATATCTACACTTACAACCTCATTAGTTAATAATTTCCTTTTTCATCTATAGGATTGTCTGCTTGTGCTATAAATAATCCTAATTCCTCATCAGCAGCCATATATTTAATATTATTTACATCTGCTTTCCGTTTTTACTACAACAAATGGAGTTTCTATAAATCCATATTTGTTACTTTCCATAAGTTGTTAGTGAATTTATCAATCAATGTTTGGTCCCTCAGGGTTTCTATTGGACAAATTCTACCATAATGAGAATCGTGTACGTCACGCACTTCAAATCCTGCTCTTTCTCTTGATAACCTCTGGTCCCTAGCGCTGATATTCTTCTTTTGTGCGTACAATTCTGCCAATGGATTTGATTGATCCATAAAGGTGTGATAATTGTCCACTTCAAAAATTCATAAATTAAAGGCATTTAAAGGTTTTGTATTTAATAAACTTTGTGGTGTTAATGTGTAATATCTTGAATAGTCATTTTCTCTCTAACCATTTTGACCATTCTTAGCATTCCACCTTTTTATTTGAATAGACAATAACTCTCCAACACCTCTAACTCTTCTGTTTGATAAACTGTATCTATATCATCTGTCTTTCCTCTCCTGCATAATAATCTTTTTACATAGTTTCAATTGTTTGCTATAACATCTCTCTTTAGTTAAAACTAATTTCATCTGCTGGGTACATCTAATTTTAATCGTGTGTTTTATTTTATATCTTCAACATCAGGGCATAAGTCATATCTTTGTGGATTAAAGAACATTTGTATTTACTAACGATCTAGCACTTTCAGCAGTTACTAAATCCCAGGTCTTAATTTTTCAAATACTTCTACTACTCTTCATCCGATTATTTTTGTAGTGTCATGTATTAATGAATTTTAGCTATCATTCTATCTTCAGGTTTTAACTTCCCAAATTACTTTTTATCTAATTTGTTTTCAATTATTTTTCAATCAACAATATGCATCTATATATGTTTCCTCAGACTTCTACAATATATTCTCCTGTTTCTTCATCGTACTGTCTTCAACAGAGAGCTACCTTCTAATTTAGCTTCTTAAAATATCATACAATTCTTCTCCTGAATATTTTGAAAAACTTTCTGATAAAATCAATTTCTTTTTGTTCAAAAATTCTTCCATAATTTCATGCAATTTGTCATAAAAGAAATCAACTGCCTTTTAAAAATATTGATACTAAAACTTTCTTTCTTCTATCATATTTTTACATTTAGAAAATATCATTTCTTTATCAGTTTCAAATTCTAACCATGTTCCTTTATGCGGAATAATTTTCCCAATAAATACATCTTTTTCCTGTTTGAATATTTCCTTCTTTATTAAATGTTATTCCTGGAGATCTATGTAATTGAGAAACAACGACTCTTTCTGCTCCCGTTTATTATAAACGTTGCTTGTCTCAGTCATCAGATGGTATATCTCCAAAATGAACTAAAAGTTTCTTTTATTTCTCTAGGGTTCTTATTATTAGTCAATCTTAAGTCTTACTTTTAATTGTCTGAATATGTTTCACCTCTTTTTACATTCTAATTCATCATTTAATGAGTTCATCGTTATCATGAATTTCATACCTAAATATTCTAATTTTAGTAATTCCATTACTTGATTCAATTGGGAAAATACTTTCATCTAAAAATTACTTCAAAGTCCTTATTTTCTCTTTTTGAAAAAGATGGTCTCTTTTGACTTGTGAGAAATCTTCATATGAATCTACTTGAAATTCTAAAAATGTGGCATTTTCTCCTCTATCTGCTATTTTACCCAAAACTATATCTATTTCAATAAGTTTGTTATTCATTTATTCCTCCTATACAAAGAACATATACTTTGATTCTATTTTTACTAAAAATTGTTATCAACAAAGAAATGTTGAACATTCTAAAAACTACAATGTTGTTAGTGTTTTCAAGCCCTAAACATACTTTACTAATAGTGGAAAAAGACACTCTCACCTAAGTGAATGCTATTCCATTATATATTGATAAATTATTATTTTAATTCTACAGTTGCTCAGCTACCTTCTAATTGTACTTTCGATCTTCTTCACTTCTTCTTTTAGAAACTCCTTCTTTAACTGCTTTTCCACCAGTTATCAACTAACTCTTTAGCTTCTTTTTAATCCTAAACCAGTGATTCCTCTTACTTCTTTAATTACTGCTATTTGAAGCTCCTCCTGCTGCACTAAAGATTACATCAAATTCAGATTTTTCTTCAACTGCTGCTGCTCCTGCTACTGCTCCTGCAACTGCTACTGGTTGTGCAGATACTCCAAAATGTTTCTTCTATTGCTTCTACTACTTCTTTTTAATTCTAATACAGACATAGCTTTTAAATCTTCTATAAATTGTTCTTTATTGAATGCCATTATTCTTAATCCTCTATCTTTTTATCTTTATATTTTTAAAGTAACTATTCTGTTGCTTCAACTGCTGAGAGCTTCCTCCACTGCAGATACACCTGTTGCAACTTTATCAGCTAAGTTAGATTAATCCAACTGCTAACATTCTTACTGGTGATAATAATCCGTAAGCGATCATTCCTAACATTTCGTCTCTTGAAGGTAATTGTGCTAACGACTTTTCAACTGTAGAAACATCTCTCTTTCAGATTCTAACATTCCACCTTTGATAACTAATTTATCTTTTAATTTTTACGCAAAATCAAAAACTAATTTTGAAGGTGCAACTCCATCTTCATGCCAATAGCAAATGATGTAGTTCCTTCTAATAAATCATCAAAGTTTGTTTCGATACCTACTTCTTTCAAAGCTATTTTCATTAATCTATTTTTTAGCTACAAAGTATTCTACTCCCTCTTCTCTAGCATTTTCTTAATTCAATTATCTTCATTAACGCTGATTCCTCATAATCAACGAATACCATTGCTTTAGCATCTTTTTAATTTAGCAGTTAATTGTTGTACTGCTTTCTAATTTAGATTGTGCTGTGCAATTTCTTCACCTCCTCATAATAAAAACCTCTGAATCAAAAACAATAAGCCCAGAGGTTGAATATCTAACTATATACATTTATATTTTTATACTGTTAAATCTTACCTCGGTAGGGTTTATAGATTTCATCTACCTACTGTCTTTGGTTTATAATTCATAAATTCTTTCATCAACTTTATAAATTGACTTTTGGTATTTTTATACTATTTTTATTTTTGTCAAGCATATAAATTATTATATTTACTCTACAAATATCAATGATATATAACACAAAATATATTATACTCTATTTAATCAATTACTTTTTAAATATAAATCTATTATATTTTAAATTCAAATAATATTCTATAATCTTTAGTCCATCTCTTTTTATCAGTTTCAATATTTTCTATTTTTCTCTATCTATATGTATTTTATCATCATCGTCAGTGGAATAATTAATCCGTTATAGATTATATAACCTTTATTTTCATATAAATTTTTAAATAATAATAATACATTGCTTGTTTATAATTAAAAGAACTAATATCTTCCTGTAAAAATATTTTTGGAATCAAATAAATATATAATTTTTCATTATCATTGATACTTATATGATCAAATTCAATAGAGTATCCTTTTCTTTCTCTTCTAAATATTCACTCTTACTTTTTCAAATTTAATATTATTATTTTTCTTTACTTTTTATCATTGACATATCTTCTTCATTTATACCAATAAAATAATTATTTAAATAATAATGAGATCATATTTTCCCAACAATTTTCAAATTTAGTTTGTTATCATTTTTAAAAATCATTCGATTTCCAGTTAAAATACATAATTAAACTATCAATTAATCAGAATCTTTTAAAATATTTATTTTGTATACTTTTTAAATTTTTATAACATAATTCAGGACTATAAAAAATATTTTATTATTAGGAAACTTTAAATACGGAACTACATTATTTAGTAAATCCTTAAATTTCAAATTAACTTCATATAAAACATACTCCATACATTCACTTATAAAAGTACTCACATTATATTTTTCATTTTATAATAAAAGGTAAATAAATTGGATTACCATTATCTATAATTGATTAGATTTCTTAAATGTTTTTATTCAATTTATTACTCCCGAATACCCCTTTTTCATTTTTATAGTTCTAAAATGTAAACCATATTTCTTATAATAATTTACTATATTATAGTATGCTCTTAATGGAAATAATGTTTTATCTCTAAATCAAAATTACCATAGCTACTATCTAAATTAAATATTATATTAACTATATTTTTCATTAATAGTATTCTTTTCTTTTTCTTTCAAATTATTATAATTAAATCTTTTTGGAAAAGATACAAATATTTCATCTTTTTCAAAAATATCCTACAAAATCTAGTTTATTTTCCCAGAGTATATGCTCAATCAATTTCCCAATCTAATAAGGTTTTTATCAATTTCATCGCCATCATTTTTAAATACAAATTTCATATAGTAACCTCATTATCTCTGCTTTCTCATTTTTCTAACTCATCCCTACACCAAAATAATTACCATGTATAAACACTTCACTAAATATTTGTTCTCTATTTTTAAATTTTTCATATAAATTAGAAAAAGTCTTTATATCCTCATCAAATAATTTAACATTATCAGATATACTTGCTAATATAACATCTTCCATAAATATTGTAATAATTTATTATTTAATTGTTCATAATTTTCTTCTTCATTTTCTGTAAATTTTAAGAAAAATTGTCCTAATTGCTTATCTTCACTCAATTCTAAATCTTCAACAATAAATTTATTTAAATTTTGGTACAATTTAATCCAATTAAATTCTTCATTTGATAACTCAAATTTTAAAATCATTTTAAAGTTTTTCTCCTCATCATAAACAGGTTTCGTATCAACATACTCAAATAAAAATCTTCTTTTTAAATGCCGTGTCCATTACATTTACATTTTGGTCACTTGTTACTGTCCCTAAAGATATGTAAATTACTTGGCAAATAAATTTTACCATTTTTATCTTTTCATCATCTATTGTTAATTCTTTTTCCAATATGTTGAAAATTAAACTATTATCTATTGGATATTGACTTACTCCGTTTTCACGGTCTAAAAGTTGGAATATATCTCCAAATATACTCGCTATACTTTACCTCTCGACATTCTTCTATTACTAAAATATATCTTCATTTTCATTTTCAAATGCTTTTGATCAATCTTTTGATTAATGACCTAGTTTTAAATACATATTTTATTTGTGTTCCATCATTTTTCTGGCATTATATTTCCAATAAAATCATACATGAATAATCTTGATATATTGTTGTTCTTATAACATTATTTTTAATTAAATTCTCATCTTTTTCCAAAAGTTTCTTCTATCAATTTTGAAACTTTATAACTTTTTCCCTGTTCGGTGCTCCATATTTTTGATAGGTATATAAATTTTCTTTCCTTTCGTGATATTTTATTATATATAAATCAAAACTAACGATTCTGTTGAACATAAAAATCTATATATTTTTAATTCATCATATTCAATGAAACCACTTTCAAAACTATTTACTTTTTCCCTTACTTCTAATAATTTATCTGGTTTTTATTTCAATTCCTTCATTAGTTACATTCAAAGTATCTAGTTGCTTTAAAAGCTTGTTTTATTCTGTTATCAAATTTAGTTTTAAAATTCTCTAATTTCTCTGTATTCATCATTGTTTTCTTAATTCTATATTTCTAATAATGTCTGTAAAAATCACTATAATTTTTGTTGTTGCAACAATGTATTTATATTCTATTGTTGAAAATATAATATTTTTCATTATTTGCTTTTTCCAAGTTCTAATAAAATTTTATACAATAATATAACTCGAAATAATTTATATTTTATCCTTACTCCATTATATTCTTCATCTATTATAGAACTTATAAACATTTTTCTATTTGTCTAGTTATTATATTTTTATATAATTCTATTTTCAAATTTTCCTTTTTGTTATATTTTTATCTCTAAAAATGTTTGGCTTATTCCAAATTCTCATATTTCTCATCTTTCATCTTTATAAGTCCAAAAATGCTGCAACTCTCAACGCCCTATAGTTTGGTGAAATTTTTACATTCTATTTTTCTTTACTAATTTTTATTTACCATATTATTTATATAATCAGATAAATTAATCATCATTTTTATATTTCTCTAAAAAGACTAACTAAATAACATAAATTAAAAATTCAGTAGGTTGTTTTTAAAGGTACCAACATTTCATACTCTTTAGCATTTTAAATTCTTCTCTTTTCTCCAAAATATTACTCTTCGTATTATTTCTCCTTATTTAACTGCTTTTATAAATTCTGATATGATAATTTAGGAGGAACTGCATTTTCTATTTGTTTACATATTGATGTCTTGTATCCATATGAAATTCAAAATCATCTCTAAACCCCTGTATTCTTGCTGCTTCTCTTGGTGTTATAGTTCTATTTTCTATAGGATGTATAAATCTTCCACCAGCTGGTGTATCAAACCTTGTTGTTCCGTCATTGATGGACTATCCCATTCCATTCGACCATATGCCCCACTATGTACAGACTTTATGTCTTCCTTTAGAACTAAAAATTTTCTCCTTGCTTTATTTTTCATTCGTTCAATAGCTATTTCTGAATGTTTAGTATGATTTTAACTATTCCATTTTTATTTCTTAGTTTTTGATAAAAGTTATCTGTTTTATTCAATTTTACAATTCCATCATTTGTTGGACTAGGTAAATCTCAATTGCATCTTTTTATCGTTGTTTTTATTAAAAGAAATTTTTATTTTTCTTTTATAATATTTTCATATGTTTTTGTAAAATAACATCAAAAATCAAAATCTTTATTTAAAGAACCTACAATTATTAATCTTTCTCTTTTTGAGGGACTCCCAAGTCTTCAACTTTCATAACCCTATAATGTAAATAATATCTATCTCCTCCTAATTCTTGTGAATTAGAAAAACTTTTTATAATTTCCTTTAATATTCCTCCATTATGAATTGTTAATAATCCAGTTACGTTCTCTAAAATAAAGTATTTGGGTTTTATAGTTTTTAATATATTAAAATAACCTTTAAATAAATAATTTCTAGGATCATCAATAAAACCATTTCTAATTCTAGCACCTGCCATTGAAAACCCTTGACAAGTAGTCACCTATAATGACATCCACATCTTTTATAAGGAGTAATTCTTTTTCTGTAATATCATTAATATCTTTTTATTTTTAAATCTGTATTAGGATGATTTAAAGCATATGTTTTTGCTATGTTTTTGTCTATTTCTATCGCCATTTGTACTTCATAATTATTTTTCTAAAAACCTTCAGACATCCCACCACAACCAGCAAATAAAATCAATTACTTTTCATTCTATCCTCCCTGTTCTATATTTTAAAGCATATGTCTTTATATATTCTTTTTCTTCCATACTTAATCCATACATTTTACAAATTTTATCATCTATTTTGTGAATTATAGTCTAAACACTCTTTATGTTTATATTCATAGTCTGTTTGTTTTGTTCCTACAAAACTTTTTGTTTTTCTAATTTTACTTTTAATTCTCGTGCTAATTGTTGCCATTTTTCATCTATTATATCAGGAACCATAAATGATTTTTAATTCTTTTTGAGTTATATGCCAACAATCAGAAACACATATCCAATACCACAAAATAATGAAGAATTTAACAAACAATATATATAATATTTTTCATTTTTATTTACTTTTAAATTCTTTATATTCTGAACTTTTTGTTTTTGTATCAAAAACTTTTATCCAGTATGTAGCTCTTTTAAATTTATATAAAGTTCTTGACCTTCTAATTTATTTATTTTTCAAAAAGATTTTTAATTTAATTATTTTTATCATAAATTTGAATTTCTATTTTATTTCCTAATTTGAGGATAAATTTTTCATGTTCATATTTATTCTCTATTGTTGAAATTTTTATTAAATAAATATTTCCGTTCATTTTTATACCAATAATTATAATTACTTGTATATAAAACTCTGTATTTTTAAAAAACTATACTTAATTTTTGATGAACATCTACAAATAAACAATCTGGTCTATCTGAAAAATTAGTTATATGATGTTCTCCAAATTTTTCTTTCATTTTTTTCTCTTATTTTTGTGCATCCTTGGAGTTGCTACATATGATAACGGAACTATAAAGCTCATTACTCCGTATTATCAATAAAACTCAATTTTTCTAATACATTTGCATAAATATTTCATACTTATAATTGTCTCCCTAACTCTGTACTTCTACATATGGAGGATTCCCAATTATTATATCAAAAGAAGGAATATCTTTTTCTGTTACAAAATCATAATTATAAAAAAATTTTTAATTAAAAACTAGAAATCCCTATTATTGTTTCAACTCCAAATTTATCTAAGATATTTAATAGTATTCTTATTTTTGTTATTTTTATTGATTCTATATTTATATCATTTCCATACAATGTTGATATTATTCTTTTCTATTTCATTTTTGGTTATATATATTTTCGTTAATAAATTTATCTTAAAATTTAACATTCCCAATAAAAATTCTCCTGTACCACATGTTTGGATCAAAAACATTATATTTAAAACAAATTTTTCATAATTTTTGTTTTTAATTCTTTTTATTTTTATTGTATTATTAATAACATATTTTTACTAAATCTTTTTGGTGTATAATAAACACTCTCTCTTTTTCTATCAAGACTATATTCATTAATTTTTAGAAAAACATCATCTAACTCATCATATGTTTCTACCTCAATGAAATTTTTCATACATTTCATTTTTATTTATTTGAAATATCTCTTTTAATATTTTTACTATTTCTTTTTCTGTATGTATAAATACATAATTACTGTTCCTATGACTAATGGCATCATACTTTTATTTTCTATTAACTTTTCCAATTTTATAACTCCATTTTTATAACATATTAAATAACTTTTAAAAGCTTCTTCTCTTAGGAAACAGCCCTATTTAATTACTTTTTAATTACTAAAAAGATTATGACTTTCTTATTTATATTTAAGAAAATTTTATCATATTTTATACTTTTTGTCTATACTAACAAAATAAATTTTTTACACTAAACTTTTTAATTAAAAATGTTTTTCTTTTTACCTCTACTCAATTACGTCCCCTATCCACCAGCAATCCAATCCATTCAATACTTTTTATTCCATCATAATTTGTATTTACACCAATCTCATCTAAAGTTATCAAATATTTAGGATACGAATCTTTTATTTTTCAACGGTTCTAACTCTCGCTTCAATGTATTTTTTTATCTAAAACAGTAAGTGCAACTTGATAATATTCCACTTTTTCTCCATTTAATACTACAAAATCAACTTCTTTATCTCCAAATTGTCCCTACATATACATTTTTCTCTTCTAAGTAATTCAAGATAAATTATATTTTTCAAAAATATGTCCAAAATCAATATTTCTATTTCTAAAAGCTGATTTCTAAGTCCAATATCTACAATATAGTATTTTGATAGATTTGACAAATATGCCTTTCCTTTTTATATTATATCTATTTGCTTTATATAAAATCATACTATCTATAAGACCAGATAAATATTTTTCAACTGTTTTTACATCTATTTTTTTCTTCCAAGCGATGTCATCGCATCTGCTATTTTTATTGCAGTTATATTTTCCAATATTGTCAAACATATATTTTACAACACTTTCAAGCATCATTACATCACTAATTTTTAGTCTTGATACCACATCTTTTAACAAAACGGAATTATATATTCCCATTAAATATTCTCTTATATTTTTCTTTTTATCAATTTGTAAAGTATGCGAAATGAACTTTCAAAAAATATAATCGTTATATCTTTGCATCAAACTTTTTGACAATTCTTGACCTTCTATTTCTTGTTGTTTTTCCCTTCACAATATTCTTTAAATGATAGTGGCAAAATTTCCAATTCTACATATCTTCCACTAAGCAATGTAGCTAATTCTCCTGGACATAAAATAAGCGTTTGAGCCTGTTATATATAAATCAACATTTTCCTTTATAAATAAACTATCTACAACTTTTTCAAACTTATTCACATGTTGTATTTCATCTAAAAATATATATAATATTTTCTAATAAATTATCTTTTATAAATTTATATAATTTTTATAATCTGTATATTCTTCATATTCTAAATCTTCAAAATTAAGTGAAATTATTTGAGTTTTTCTCTACTCCATTTTTTGTAAATAATCTTTTATATATTTCAAATAAAGTAGACTTACCTGCTCTTCTTGATTCCGCTCTACTACTTTTTATTATCTGTTTATCTTTGACGATTTTCAAAAATTCTAAATACTCTTCTCTCTCTATTCTTTCCATATAGCACCTCTTTAGATACATTATATTCCATTTTTATAAAAATCAATTAAAAATGGATTCCATTCCCTTATATTTTTAAAAGTTTATTTCTTTTCAAAAAGAGAATCTCTTTTCAAGATTCTCCATTTCTAAGTCTAAAATATCTAGCAGTTTCTCTACAATAAATGTAGCATTTTCATTTTCTAACTCTTCTCTTGTCCCAAACCATATAAAACTCCGATACTTTTCATGTTATTCATATTAGCACCTATTATATCAAATTTTTGTATCTCCAGCCATAATTATTTCATTATTTTTAAGATTTTTCTTTTTCTCTTTGTAACAAATATTTTTATAACATCCTCTTTTCTACTTCTTCCATCTTCTAATGATGCCCTGCTATATAATTAAAAATATTTGTCTATTTTTCAAATTTTTAATTATTTTATAGCATTTTTCATCTTTTGAAGTTGCCACATAAAGTTTATATTTTTGAAAGTTTGAAAGCAATTCTTCTAAATCATCGTAAATTTTTAATTCATACATCCCTTGTGACTCATAATATTTTTAAATAGTTTAATCGCTTTCTATTGCAGATTACTTCATCCATCCCAAAATATCTTTCAAATGAATCTTCAAGTGGAGATATATAAATTTATTTAAAATTTTCATTTCTGGTATTTTTATATTCTAGATTTTTCAAGCGAGTATTTTACAGTGCTTTGTAATTCCTTCACTACTATCAATTATTGTTCCGTCCAAATCAAATAAAAATACTTTTATTACTCACATTATTTCCTTTCTATTTTAAATTTTATTTATATTTTATTATTTACTCAAAAATTGTTTCCCAAACTTTGCTTTTGAGCTTCATAACAAAGTTTTATTTGATTTTTCATTCACACGATTAAACGATAATTCTGGTAAATTATTTTACATCAAAATAATCCTGATATTTCTATATTTTGACTAAATTCATCTCTACTCCTTCAATAATTTCACATAAAGAAAGATTTTGCAAACTCCATACGGCGATTGCCTTTTATCGCTCAACAAGTTATGTTTTCTCCATCTTGAATTGCTACAACTGACTTTAACATGAACTCCTCTTCTTCCAACATTTCTTTTTATAACATTTGTTGTTACAGATTGATTTACATCAACCCATCCACGGTAATGACCATTTACCATCACGCTCTCTTTACCAAAAGTACTTTTATCATTTTGAATTATAGCTCCACGGCAATCAATTTTAGGAGTTTGATATCACGATTTCATTACAAAAATATTTTTCACTACATCTATGAAACTCCACTTTTTATTGACATTATCTCTGCAGAAATCTCTCTCTTATTCTTTCAAAATCTCTCTAAATCAGAAATCTTCTTTTTGAATAGCGCATCCTGCCTGTGCTAATGATTGTAATTCTACAGCCCACTTTTTAACCATTGCTCTCTATCATCGTTCATTATCTTACTCTAAAATCTCTATCTTATTAATCTTATTTCAATATTCTTTAGCAAAACTTCCTTCTTTTTCAGTACCTAACAATATTTCTTCACTATTTGCCGCAATATCAGCAAAAAGTTTTCTCGTTCCAATATTTACATTTTTCTTAACATACCATGAAATCATTATAGGTATATATCTCTGTATGATCTGTTCCTTTTATATGTAGGGTCATTCCATGATCGGCAGTGAGTATTAATATTTCATTATCTTTCAAGTTTTTCTCAATTTCTGGCAACCAATTATCAAATTCAACTAATGCATCTGCATATCCTTGTGGATTTCTTCTATGTCCGTAAACAGCATCAAAGTCAACTAAATTAGTAAAAATCAATCCTTTTCGTATCTTCTTTCAATGCAGCACAGTTTTTAATTCCATCTAAATTATCTTGATTTTGCCTATTATCTGTCAATTCCTTTTCCATTAAACAACAGCACTTGTTTTCCCACATTCCACCACATCAAGCCCTGCTTTTTCCAATCTTTTCAACGATGATTCTTTTGGAGGATCTATTGAAAAGTCGTGTCTATTTGCCGTTCTTTTAAATTCTCCAACTTTTACCTACATAGGTCTTGCGATTACTCTAGCCACAGTTTCTATTCAAATATCAAGTGCAATTTCGACTTTATAAAAAGTTCTTCTAACGGTATTATTTCTTCATTTGCTGCCATTTGAAATACTGCGTCTGCAGATCCATAAACTATCCAATTTCAGTTTTTATTTGTTCTTCTCCATATTCATCTATCGCAACAGTACCTGAAATTGGTTTATTTAACATTGTTTTCTTCCTGTTTTTCTTCAAATTCTTTTATTACATCTTCTGAAAAATCCATCTTTTATAATTTGGAAATGGTCTTCTAAAAGGTTCCCGCTATTTCCCAATGTCCAGTTGTAGAGATCTTTTCCAATTGAAACTTCAACTGCTCTTCCGTAAGCTCCTTCTACTTCTTCTACTGCTGGAGTTCCTTCAATTTCAGTAATATTTCCAAGTCCTAATTTAGCCATATTTGGTAAACTCATTCCGCCCACAGCTTTTAGCCATATTTCCTAGTGTATTCGCTCCTTCATCATCAAACATTTTCGCATCAGGCAATTCTCGCACCAACACTATCCAATACAATTAATGTAATTCTTTCTATTTTTCCCATTTTTATTCCTTTCTAAATAATTTTTAAAATTTTATTTTATTATTCAAAAATTTATTTTTATTTAAGTTAATTTCTATTTTCTATCTACAATTTTAATTCATATTTAATTTAGATTCTATAAATTTATTTTTATGTATTTTATAAATTTACTATTAATACTAAATTAATATTTATCTTTTTCAACTTCAAGACCTGTTATTTCAATTCCTGAGCTAGTTCCAAGTCTTGTTGCTCCCATTTCAATATATCTTTGAGCAGTAGCTAAGTCTTTCACTCCTCCACTTGCTTTTATTTGAGCTTTATCTCCTACTACTTTTTCATTAAAGCAACATCTTCAAATGTTGCACCACCTGTCCCAAAATCCTGTTGAAGTTTTTACAAAATCAGCTTTTGCATTTTACTGATAATTCCACAAGCTTTCATTTTCTTCTTCTGTCAAATAACAAGTTTCTATTATCACTTTTAGTACTTTATTTCAATAGCTATTTCAGCTATTTCTTTTTCAACATAAGCATAATCACTTATCTTTTTAATGCTCCTATATTTATAACCATATCAATTCCAGGCTCCTTCTTCTACTGCTCTCTCAAACTTCCAAAATTTTCAGCTCCATGAACATAGCTCCTAACAGGAATCCTACAACAGCTGCTACTTTTACTCCTGTTTTCTTTTACTAAATCATATCAAACGGAACATTACGTCCATTTACACAAACAGAATAAAAATCCATACTCTATTGCCTCTTCACATAATATTTCTGAGATCAGCCTTTAAGACTGTATGGTCAATATATTTATTTATTTTCCATTTTAATCACCTTTTTATTTATAAATTTATTCAATTATTTCCAAAAATAGCTTTAGGTTCTTCCACTGTTATTTGATATAATATAGGCATCTAAAATCATATTTTTGATTCTTCAACATTTTTGCTATCATTATAGTAAATTTCTACTATTTTTCTCCTTTTTCTACTTTTCTCCCACTTTTTCCAATATTTTTATACCTACAGCATGATCTAGTACATCTTCTTTCAGTAGCTCTTCCTGCCCCAATTATCATTGCTGCTTTTTCCTATCTCTTCAGCTTTAATTTTTGAACAAATCCTACATTTTCACTCACTACATCTAATTTACTTTTTGGTGTCGGTAAAATCGTATAATCATTTACAAGTTCTCCATTTCCACCACTTTCACTTATAAATTCTTTTTAATCTGGCAAGTGCTGTTCCATTATTTACTAACTTCATCAATTTTTTCTTTACCTTCTTCTAACTCTTTTTATTTCACCTTTAGCTTTTTAAAAGCTAAACTTGCTATCGTAGTACTCACTTCTTTCAAGTCTTCTGCACCATTTCCTTTAAGCGTTTCAATAGATTCAATTATTTCATTAGCATTCCCAATTGCATGTCCTAAAAGGCTCATCCATATTACTTAAAAACGACTTAGCACTTTACGACCTGCACCTTTCCCAATTTCTATCATTCTTTTTCGCTAATTCTTTTTGCTTGTTTTTATATCTTTCATAAAAGCTCCGTCACCAACTTTTACATCCAATATAATAACATCAGATTGAATTGCTAATTTTTACTCATTACTACTTGCAATCAACGGAATACTCGGTACTGTCCCCGTTACATCTCTTAATGAATATATATATCTAGTGGAACAATTTTATCGCTATATCCACATAAGACCTATTCCTGTTTTATTTGCAATTTTTACTAATTCATCTCTCGTACTTGAGAACTTAAATCCTTTTTATCGCTTTAAATTTATCGATTGTTCCTCCTGTATGTCCCAATCCTTTTCCAGATAATTTTAGTAGTCCCCCATTCTAAAGCTGCTAAAACTGGTGCTAAAACAACTGTTACTTTATCTCCAACACCACCTGTACTATGTTTATCTACTAAAAATTTATCAACATCATCAAATTTTATTATATCTCCAGAATCTCTCATTGTTACGGTAAATGTCAACAATTCTTCTGCTGACATATCATTGAAATATGTTGCCATTAAAATGATGACATTTGATAATCAGGAACATTTCCATCTAAATATTCATCTAATAAAAATTTAATTTCTTCTTCAGTTAATTTATGATTATCTCTCTTCTTTTCAATTAAATCTACTACTCTCACGACTTTACACCTCATTTTTATTTTTACAATTATTAGTTATCATTTCATATCTGCTTATAAATTAATAAAAAGCAGGATAAATAAGACCCTGCTTTCATTTTCTGTTCAAAGATATATTAGTTTAAAAGTTGGTTTAACTGAATTTTTCAGCTTTAATATCTTCTTTAATTTGTTCTAATTTTAATATTTTCTTCACCAATTTTATCTTTAGTTAATTTGAAATCAGTTGTTCCTACTCCATTTTCATTAATTCCAAATTCTTGTACTTTAGGCTTCGATTTTCCATCTAATATTGATTTAATTGTATTAAATATTGCAGCATCTACATTTTTAACATTGAAGTTAATACAAATCCAGAATAATGTCATCTTGATTTGAGTCAACTCCTATTGCAAATACACCTTTTCTTTAACAGCTTGGAACATTCCATTTCCACTTCCACCAGCTGCATGATAAACAACATCTGCACCTTGTTGAATTAATGTTTCAGTTTTTGCTTTAGCTGATGCTGGATCATTGAATGGATTAGCTCCTCCTAAGTAAACTGATAATGTTTTTATATTAGGATTTACATATTTAGCACCTTGTTCAAATCCTGCTTGGAATTTTTCAATAACTGGTGATTCAAGTCCTCCTACAAATCCTACTGTATTTGTTTTTGAACATCATTGCAGCTAATGCTCCTACTAAGAATGAACCTTCATGTTCTTTGAATTTTAATGATGCAACATTAGGTAAGTCAACTTCATCATCAACCATTGCAAATTTTTGATCTGGGAATGCTGCAGCAACTGTTGCAACTGCATCTTTCATTGTAAATCCTACACCAATAATTAAATCATGTTCTCCTGATTCAGCAAATTGTCTTAAAGCATTTTCTGCTTCTGCTGAAGTATCTTTAGGCTCATATTCTTTAAATGTAATTCCTAATTCTTTTTGTGCTTGTTGTAATCCTCTAAAAAGCTGAGTCATTAAATGATTTTATCTCCTTTACCACCCTGTTGAATAAACTATTGCAACTGATTTTTAGCTGCACCTGCACTTTCAGTTTTTGTTCACCTTCGGCTGGTTTAGAACCACAGCTACAACAAACAAAACTAAAAGTAGCCATGATACTTAAAACTGTAATAAGTTTTTCATTACTTTTCCTCCTAATAATCATATCTGTATTTTGTTATTTCAATTATACCTTAATTTTTCTATTTTTCAATACTTACTACATCTAAAAATAATCTTATATAAATAAAAATACTCACAAAATAAGTTTTTAGAATATATAACTGTAATTAATTATAAATTTAAATTATTTACAAAAATACATATCATTTTTATAATGTGAGTATTTATTTTATTTTTGTTTATTAATCTTCTATATAGTTATCAATTTCTGTTGGTTCAATATTCCAAATTTCTCTAGCATATTCCATGATCGTTCTATCTGAACTAAATTTACCTGCATTTGCAATATTTTCAATGCTTTTTTTAGCCCAATTTCTTCTATCTTTATATGCTGCATCCACTCTTGCTTGTCTTCCTCTATATGATTCAAAGTCTTTTTAATAGAAGTAAACATCTGGTCTTGATCCATCTACTCCATACAATAATGAAGCTTGTAATTCTCTAAAAGATTCCTTTATGGTTATCATTATAAGTTCCATCACCTAATTGATCTAATACTTTTCTTAATCCTTCAACATTGTCAATTACTTCAAATGGATTATATCCTCCATTATTTTTGTAATTCTTCAACTTCGTGAGCTTTTTAATCCAAAAGATGAACTCATTTTTCTGCTCCAAACTGCTTCAACTATTTCAACATTTGCTCCATCTAAAGTACCTAAAGTCAATGCACCATTTAACATAAATTTCATATTTCCAGTTCCTGATCTTCTTTACTTGCTGTAGAAATTTGCTCTGATATATCTGCTGCTGGGAATATTTTTCTGCAAGTGATACTCTATAATTTTCTAAGAACACAACTTTAATTTTACCATTTATTGTTGGATCATTATTTATTTTTCTGCAATAGCATTGATTAATTTAATAATTCCTTTTGCTCTTCTATATCCTGCTGCAGCTTTTGCTCCAAAAATAAATGTTCTTGGTTCTATATCCATAAATGGATTTTCTTTTTAATTTATTATATAAGTCCATTATGTTTAATACATTTAATAATTGTCTTTTATATTCATGTAATCTCTTAACTTGTATATCAAATATTGAATGAGTTTACTTCAATTCCTGTTGTTTCTTTAATGTATTGAGCTAATTTAGATTTATTATTAAATTTAATTTCTGATAATCTATTTAATACATTGTCATCTTCAATAAATTGTTTCTAATTTTTCAATTCAAATAAATCAGTTGTCCATTTATCTCCTATTAAGAATGTAATCATTTCAGCTAACTCTGGATTTGATTTTTAATAACCATCTTCTTTGAGTAATTCCGTTTGTTTTGTTTAGAATTTCTCAGGATATAAATTGTACCAATCTTTTTAATTCAGAATTTTTAAGATTTCAGTATGTAACGCTGCAACTCCATTAACTTTTATGAGATCCAACAATCGCTAACCAAGCCATTCTTACTTGACCATTTCCAATTATTGACATATAATCAATTTTACCCCAATCTCCTGGATATTTTTTTCATTTAATTCCACTACGAGATCTTCTATTAATCTCTTCTATTATTTGATAAATTCTTGGTAATAATGGTTGGAATAAAGATATATCCCATTTTCTAATCTTCTGATAAGATAGTATGATTTGTGTGAAGCAAATACTTTCTGACAGATCGCCCACGCTTTCATCCCAACTAATTTTTCGTAGTCTAAGAATATTCTCATTAACTCTGGTATTGCTACAACTGGGTGAGTATCGTTTAATTGAATTGCCACTTTATCAGCAAATTTTGAAAAATCATTACCGTAAGTCCCTTTGTATCTTCTAACAATATCTTGTAATGGAGCTGAAGTAAAGAAGAATTGTTGTTTCAATCTTAAAACTTTTCCATCTTTTTCAGTGTCATTTGGATACAATACTCTTGAAATATCTTCAGCTTTTACTGCTTTTTCTGAAGCTTGTAAATATGTTTGATCATTAAATAATTTTTTAAATCAAATCCTTCTGGTGATCTTCTTTCCCATAATCTTAAAGTATTTACAGTTTCATTTCCCATATCCTACAACTGGTACATCATACGCTACAGCTAAAAACATCTTCCGTATTTACTCTTTTTAAAGTATTCTTTTCCTACTTCATCTTTATGAATTTTCAATTTGTCCACAAATTTTGCTTCATAAACTCTATCCATTCTTTTTATTGACCAAGGATCACCATATTTTTGTCCAGTTATCTGGATACTCAACTTAGTATCCATTTTTCAATTTTTGTTCAAACATTCCGTATTTATATCTTAATCCATATCCATGTCCTGGTAATTTACAAGTAGCCATTGAATCTAAGAAACATGCTGCTAATCTTCCCAATCCACCATTTCCTAATCCTGTATCTGATTCTTGATCTTCAATTTTGTTAATATCTACACTAACTCATTTAAAGTTTTCTTTTCACTGCATCATTAATTTGTAAATTAATTAAGTTATTTCCTAAATATCTACCCATTAAAAATTCAGCTAGAAATAGTATGCTTGTTTTACTTGTTTTTAGCATAAGTTTTTTTAGTATTATACCATTGTTCTACAACGAAATCCATTGCAGCTCTTGATACTGCATTGTATAATTCAAATTCATGTCTTCTTCTAATGTTTTTCCGTATTGACTTCTAACTATAATACTACCTTTCAATTCTTTTTATCAATATTCATTATTCTCCTCCTAGAATTTATTTTTGTATGCTATTTTTGTCCTTTTTCTGCATTATACAACTTTTTCAATATTATTGTCAAGGACATTTCCGTATATCTATTTTAATGCCCTTATTTTCCAAGTTTTTTATTATTTCTGTGATTTTTATCTCCAATAATTTTCATTTTTATTCTTCTTTTAGAATAAACATCATTCTTTATTTTTCAAGTATTCCTTTAGGATTTTTTTACAAGCGATGAATAACTAAAAATATACTCCCTTTTACTTCTTCAGAGTTTCTATTATATTTTATTTGATTTATAAGTTCATCGTCTTTTTCCCAATCTTTTTATTCTATATGCTGCTTGTCCTATATAAAAGATTTTGTCTTAGTTTCTTTTTGCATATTTACTCACCAATCTACTAAAGTATTATATTCTGCTATTTTGAATCCTTGATTCCAATAAATTTGTGGTGCAACATAGTCTATCCAATCATCCAATATAATATATCTGCATATAAATCATCATAATTTTTGTATTCCTGCTTTTTGTATTTGAGTCCTCTCACTGAATCCGTTGAAATATTACGCCAAAACACCAAACGGACTTATTCCAAACGATACATTTTTCTCAGCTTTTATTGAACTATATAATTTTTCTATTAATTTATTTACATTATCTCGACGCCAATCATCAACCTTCAAAAATTTGATCCGTATTTATTATATTGTTCTTCATCATTATATATTTCTCCTTTAACTTTATACGGATAAAAATAATCATCCATATGCACACCATCAATATCGTAATTTTCAACTACTTCCATTATACTTTTAACAATATAATCATTTACTTCTGATATACCTGGATTCAAATATAATTTTCCACCATAAGTTATTGTCCAATCTGGTCGCTGTTTGCCGATATTATCATTTGATAATTTATCAATTCCACCTGACATTGTCAATCTATAAGATTGAACCACGCATGAAATTCTATATTTCTTTTATGCAGCTTCCTCTATCATAAATTTTTAATGGATCATAACCTGGATTTTTGTCCTTGAATTCCTGTTAAATATTCCGACCAAGGCGAAAATTTTTGATGGATAAAAGCATCTCCTACAGGTTTAATTTGTACAAATACGGCATTCATATTCCATTCTTTCACGTTGTCTAATATTTTTATGAATTCTTGTTTTTGACTTTCAACACTAAGTCCTTTTTAGATGGCCAATCAATATTTAAAAACAGTTGCAACCCGATTCCACGCATTTCTTTTTCTTTCTTTTTGCAATTTTATTACCATTTTTCTGTTTTATAACTATCTAAAATACTAATTATTTCTTTTCTATCCTCTGTAGTTAATTTTTACTGGAAAAATCCGTTTAATGTTATTAATACCATAATTAAAAATTACTAATTTTTTAAATTTCTCATTCTATTTCCTTTTCTATTTTTTGTTTCCTAAATCTTAAATTTATTTAACATATAATAAATTTATTTTCTCACTAACCCCTCCATCTCCAAATGGTAACAACACAAAATTATATTTATCATTTAATTCATTTTATAAATTCTTTTAAGCCTTTTAACTATCGTTTTTATATCTTTTAGGTATTTCATTTTCATTCCCTGCAACAATTCCTCTAAACATAATATTATCAATAAAAATTGTTCCATTTTTCTAAAAGATTATAGCACATCTCAAAAAAACTTTTTTATATTGCCCTTTTGGAGCATCAATAAATATAAAAATCATATTTTCTATCTTTATCTAATTTTAGTATTTCATCTAAAAGCATCACCTAATATCATCTCATTTTTCTAATAATCCTAATTTTTAAAAATTTTTCTTTAGCTTTTTCATATCTTCTTCATTAATTTCTATCGTTGTAAGTTTCCACTATTTCTATTTGCAATTTGTGCTAAAAAATTCCAGAAAACCCTGTAGCTGTCCCTATTTCTAATATATTTTTAGCTTTTATTCTTTCAAAGCTTTCCAAATAACATAAAATTCAAAACTTCTCTCGTTATAATTGGGACTTTTATCTTTTAAAACTCTCTAATTCAATTTTCTAAAATTATATCATCATCTATTTTAAATAATTTTTGCGTATATTCAGACGATTTATCAAAATTTTCTATCATTTTTATATAATTATACAATTTTATAAATTTATGTATAATTTATACTCTCCTCTCTTTTTATAATCCTTCACTCATTTTAAATATAGGCATCATAACTGAAAACACAATAAATCCTATTATAATTCCAATTATTATAATTGAAACTGGTTCTAATATTTTTAAAAAATAACTTAATTTTTCATTTACTCTATCATAATAAATTTCCGTTAAATTACTAAACGCGGTTTCCATATCTCCTGTTTTTCACCAATATTCAAAAACTTATATATTCTCTATCAAAAAGCACTATTTCCAAAACTTTTCGTAATTTCTTTTCCTTTTTAGTTTAACTACTATTTTTCTAATTCTTTTTAAAAAAATCCTTCAGTGTTTTCAAAACAAAAGCTCTAACAGCTTGTATTAATTCTATTTTTGAGCATAACAATGAATGCATATTTTGACTAAAAATCAAGTATTTTTATTTCTCTATATATTTTTTCCCAATTATTTTTATTTTTAATATATTTTTCATAATTTATTTTATTGTTTTTTTATATAATTTCTAAAAAGAAAAATTATTCCTAAAAATTAATAACATATAAAACCAATACTTATTAATTAATTTACTTATTAAAATTACATTTTCTCTGTTACTGTTGGAAGTTTTTGTCCCTATCTTCATAAATTAAAACAAATTTGGGAACTACAATCTTAAATAATATAAAAATTATAATAATTGCTGTTATTATTACAAATATTGGATAAATGCTCAAACTTTTCACTTCTTTTTATTTTTTTCACGAAATTCATATTTTTAAATATATATTTTTAAATACTTCCTTAATTTCCCTGTCTTTTTCTGCAATTTTTATCATTTGTATAAAATCTTGATTTTTACTTATATATAAAAATGATTTTTCAAGTGATTACCTTTTTCAATATATTTTTACATTTAATTATTTTATTTTTATATCATTTTTATAATTATTACTTATTATATTTAATGCCTCAATTATTCCAATATCTGCTTTAAGCAAATAATACATTTCTTTTTGAAAATTCTAATATTTCTTTTATCTTTAAGATTCTTACTTTTTACTATAGTCAAATTAACCCTCCCTTTGACTTCAACTATTTCATCTTTATTATTTTTGTTCTAAAGCTAATTTCCCTAAAAGCTATTGAGCCTACAAATCCTGCTTCATCTCCTAATCCAGGATAAAACTATATAATCATCTATCACTTCTAATATTTCATTTTTGAACGTATCCATTCAACAATTCTTTTACATTTTTCTAATTAATGGGAATAATTGTTTTTGTTTCATAACTCCTCCACCCATAATTATTTTTGTGGTGATAATATCAAAAATATAACTAACTAAAAGCTTGAGCTAAATAAAATCTTCCATTTCCCATACTTCATTTTTATCTGCTAACAAATGTCCTTTTTCTCCCCATCTATCTTCAATAGCAGGCACTGCCGCCATCCCTTCTAAACAATCTTTTATGAAATGGGCATCTTCCTTCAAAATTATCATCTTTATGTCTTTTTAAATAAATATGTCCCATTTCAGGATGAGTTAATCCTTGAACCATTTTACCATCTACAACTGCTCCTGCTCCAATTCCTGTCCCAACTGTTATATATAAAACATTTTTAAAGTCCTTTTCCTGCTCCCCACCACGATTCTGCTAAAAGCAGCTCCATTTACATCTGTATCAAATTCAATTGGAACATTATAATGTTTTTCAATTCTCAATCATATCATAATTACTCCAGTAAGGTTTCGGCGTCTTTGTTATATACCCATATGTTTCTGAACCTTTAACAGGATCAATCGATCTAAAGACTTCCTACTCCCATCACATCAAATTCTTTATCATTAAAAATATTCTATAACTTTTTCATCGTTTCTTCGGGTGTTGTTGTAGGAAAACTAACTCTGTCTATCACTTTTCCATCTTCTGTTCCTATTCCACAAATAAATTTTTGTTCCCCTCTTCAACTGCTGCAATTATCGCCATTTCTATTTTTCCTCCTATTTTTTAAATAAAATCTTATTTTAGCCTTTATATTATTTTTTTATTTTTCCATTTTATTGTGAAAAAATTCAATAATCTCCTCTTTAGTTGCTATTGCTGTACCAATTTTTGCTACAACTTCTCCTGGAGCCATATTTGCTATAACTCCTGCTTCATATAAATTAGCTCCAGCACAAAGTGATAATAATAGTGTTGAGATAAATGTATCTCCAGCTCCCGTAACATCAAATACTTCTCTTGCAACTGTCAGCACTCTCATATAATCATTATTCTCCAATAATGAAAAGCCCTCTTCACTTCTTGTTAAAAACTAAATTTTTCTAGCTGTAATTCTTCTTTAATCATTCCTTTTTAATATTTCGTCTTCTGAATTAAATATTCTAAATAATCTAAAATTTCTTTTCTATTCAGAGTCATCGAGAGTTGCTCCTACATAATTTAAAAATTTTGAGGTTTTAGGATCAACTAATACTTTTTTTATTATATTTTCTACCAAGTTCTATTATTTTCCTAGATACATTTTTAGTAGAACACCTTTATTATAATCTGACAATAATATAGCATCTATTTTCGTTTATATTTTTTCAATATTTTTCTATTATTTTATTTTGTATTTCCTCTGAAATTTGTGTATCTTTTTCCCAATCAAGTCTAAGTAATTGCTGACCTTGTGATAAAACTCTACTTTTTATAATTGTGGGTCTTGTTCCATCTTTAACAATTCCTCTTGATATTGTTCTATCCTCTCTAATTCCTTAATAAACTTTTGTCCGTTACTATCTTCTCCTATTACACCATAAACTAAAACTTGTCCATTTTAAGTTTCTTAAGTTATTAGCAACATTCGCCGCTCCACCTAATACAAATTTTTCTTCTTCAACATTAACAACAGGAACTGGTGCTCGGGTGAAATTCTATTTACCTTTCCTATTAAATATTCATCAAGCATCATATCTCCAACTGCTGCAATTTTTACTTTTTATTAAATGAATTTAATATTTCTTCTAATCTATTTATTGAAATCATAATTTCCTTCTTTCTTTTTATAAATATGTCATTATTATAGCATATTTTAATATAATTTCAATTTATTAAATTAAAAATTATTCTTTTTCTTTAATTTATTTTTATTGAACTATTGCTTCAATTTCTAAATAAATATCTCATTTTCTTTATTATTTCTTTTTATATTTAAATAATGCGTAAATTAATGGAATATCTGATAAAACGGAACTTTTCTCATAGTATTTTTCTACATTTTGCTTTTAATCCACCTATAAATGTTGTTTCCTCCATCATCTAATATAATTGATGTTTTAGTTTGATTTTTCTGCTTTGCTCCAGAATTTTCACTATAATTTGATGTCAATTTAAAATTACTAACTTCCGTTTTCTATTTTTAAATTTATTTTTCTTTTTATCTTTATTTTTAATAACTGGGACTTATTTTAAAAACAATTCCTCGCTTCTGAAAAATAGGTTCACTATATTCCGTATTATTTTTGTAATTTTTCTCACCAATTAATACTTCTTCCGTAACACGAAGTTCTCCTCCCTCTCCTTCTGCTATTAACAAAGTCGGCATTGATTCTATTCTTATATCTCCATTTTCTTTTAAAAATTAAAATCTATTCCTAAAAATATCCTCCATTTTTAAAATTCCACCTATTGATAATTCTCCATTCAAAAATTTACTAAAAATTAGGATTACTAACACCTTTTATTTCATTACTTTTCCATTGAATACCTAATTTTTCAAATAAATTTGAACTTGTATCAATTATTGTTCCTTTAATTAAAACTTGCTCTTTTTTTCACATCCAATGACTGTAATATTTTCTTTATTTCCTCTAACTTTTTCTTATCTCCACTAAAAATAATTTTATTATCTATTCCTATAAATTTATATCCTCCAAATCCTTCTATTTTTCTACAATTTCCTTTTGCTTTTCTATTTTTAATACCATTTTCATCAATAACTTCAACTATTTTTCATCTTTATTTTTATCCTCTTTTATTTCATCTACATCTTTCCCATCTTTATATTGCCATCATTTTCAATTTTTAATTCTTTCTGTTTCAGGCTTTGAAAGAAAAAAATATTTTTACATTTTCTACATCTTTTTATTTACATAATTACTGACATTTTTCTGCATAAACATTTAAAACATTAAAGCATATTGCATATATTATAATTCCTTTATTCCTTATAAATTTTTCACAAATAACTCCATTTGTTTCTGCATTTTATAATAACCCCTTTTTAATTTATTTTTATTTTTATTCTTTTCAATAAATCCTAACGATATTTTTAAAAACCTTCACTCGTTACTTCTATATACATTTTACTTGTATCAATATTTTTTTACTTTTATTCACAAAATACATAAATTTTTCCAAAAATCATTCAAACTTCCATACAAATTAAAAATAAATATATTTTAATGTATATCCATTTTTCTCCCAAACTTTTTCACTTTTTGCTATTTCCATAAGTTTAAGATTACTTTCTTTTTGCAAAAATATAAATCATTTTTTTAAATTCTGATTCATCTTTTATTGTTAAAAATTCTATTTTTAAAGCATTACTTCTATTTGCTTAAATTCATCTTCTAATTTCTCTTTTTATCATTTTTGTTCTTTTTATTTCACTAATTTTTATCATCTAACTCTATATTTTTCTCTACTAAATCTTTCCTCAAGTTTTTATTTCTATATATTTTTCATATCTAGTATTTATTAAAAATCCACCTACTAATATTATAAAAATATATAACAAAAACTTTTACATTTTTTCCACTTTTTCCCCCATAAACTCTCCTACTCAATATTTTATTTTATATTCAAAAACAGTAACTTCATCTCTATCTTTTAAATAACAATTCTACATTTTTATATTTTAATTTCAACTTTTCTCAAATAATTCAAAATTTTTAAAATTTTCTATTTCTCCTTGAATTATCCATTGTTTATTTTCATACAATATTTTATATAACTAACTTTATCTTTACTACTTTCTATCAAAAATTTTATAAAAGAATAATACTCTTTTCGCACTATTTGTCCTGTTATTTCAGTTAAAAGTTCAATCTCTTTTGAATATTCAGTAATTTTTCATCTTTTGTTTTTATATATTTTTTTCTTTCTCTTTTATAATTTTTGAGTTTCATCATTTTCTCTCTCAATTGCTTAAAAGAAAATATATTCAAAGTTAATATGATTCCTACAATTATTACCATTATCAAAATACTATCTCTCAATTTCCAATCCATTTTCAATAAATCTTTTGATAATTTAATTTCCTTTTTGATAAAAAAATTAGGATTTTCATACATCTCATCTCCTAAAAATATTTCTTTTACCTCTTCTTCCGTTTCAGTAAATACTTTCATATCTCAAAATCAAATTTTTCTATATCAACAACATCATACAAAGTTAAATCTATTTTTCAAATTCGTCAATTTTTCCATTTTTTATTTTTTTAATCTTATACTATTATTTTTCTCCAATTTGTAATATTTCGACATCATTTTTCTTTATACTTATTATATATTCTAAAAATCTATTTTTATACTTTTTAATCTACAACTTACCTTTTTCATTTTTATTTTATATTTCTCAATTTCTTTTCTATCAAAAATAACAATTTATATATGTATCTTGAGCATATTAAAATATTTTTTTCTTCTTTTATATTTTTAGTTTTATTTTTGTAATTTGTCTAAGTATTTTCAAATTATTTTGATTATTCTCTATAAAAATCTATAAAAACCAAAAGTGAACTACAATTTCAATTTCTGTATTATCTTCTAAATCAAATTCATCTTTTACATTTTCAATTACTTCATCTATTTCCTGATTTTCAAAAAATAAAAATTTCATCATTTAATTGTATATAAATTTTAGTTTTACTTCTAACATATATTTTTAGTTTTTCAACCACAATTTCCCTCTTTTTCTTAACTTCAACTTTTTACTTTTCATATTTATGATTTTTGTTTCGTTCATTTACAAAATATACAAATTCTATTACAAATATTGTAACCATAGATAAAACTATTAAAAACATATAATAAACTGGCTCCCCTTTTCCTATTTTTCATTTTACCTCTCCAAATTAACTATTTTTATACTTTCAACATTTTCTAAAAACAGTATTTATATAAAATATATTATCTATTATATCCATTTTATTTTTATCGTATTCTGAAATTTTTGTTCCTGCTCCAAATAAAACTAGCTGTTTCACCTTCATATATGTATAATTTTTACCAATTTTTCTAATTTTATAAAAACCTACTATCTTTTTGTATACAATAAAATTACTTACTTTATGAAAATTTTTCATAACTCCTCTATAATAAAAATTTATCTTTATCTCTAGTTTTTATGTCTTCTATTAATTTATCTAATAAAAAAATAAATTTTTCATCCACTATTTGATCCTTTTTCACAGTTTCAAAAATAATTATTCTTTTCATAAAACTACTTATAACAAAAATTAATATCATAAAAATGAACATTGAAATTAATATTTCAATTAACAAATATCCTCTTTTTATTTTTCAATCATTTTCAAACTCATATTTTCCCTTTATTTCATCAATTTTTATTTCTATTTTTATATTTTTCAACTGTTGGATTTTTCACCTCTTTTATTGTAATTTTTACTTTTTATATAAATTATTTTTATTATTCTATATCTATTTTCTATAAAAATTTATTATAAAAATCTCCAATATTATTTACTTCATATTCTCCAATTAATCTCATTATTTCAACATTATGTTTTTATTAATTCAATCATATTATTTTTAATTTCATTATCAATATTTTATACTATTAAGTTTTTATCAATTTTATAACTTTTTAAAAAATATTACTAACCGGTACAAGAATTACAACAATAAAAACATAGATAATAAACTTTCAACTAATGTTTCTCCTCTTTTTCATAAACGCCACACACTTTTCAAACTATATATTAAAATTATAAAGGGAGCAAAAGGAATATAAATATTTTTTTCTTTTTCCCCATAAAAATTAAAATTATTACTGCGACAATTCCTGAAATTATATACAATAATTTATAATAATTGATTATTTCTAAAAATAAATTATCTAAAATTATTTTTCTCTATATTCACTTCCTAAAAATCCACCTATCATACCTACCAACTAATATCTCCAAAAACCTATTAAAGTTTTTGTATATTCTTCTAAAGAATATAATACTAAAAAAATGGCAATATACTTATTCCTATACCAGCTATTCCCATCACTATACTATTTTTATAAAAATTTTTATACTAAAAATAAGATCAATAACAAAATACATATATCTGATATAATTTTCTTTTTATATCTATATATACAATTATTATTAGAACAAAGTATATTAATATATTTAAAAATATTCATACTCATATTTACCTTCTTATCTCTTCATTTGGAAAGGCTTTTACTATTTGCTGCTATTTTTAGCATAAATTTCTCCATTTTTCTAAAAACAATAGTCCCTGTTATATTCCCAACTTTAAAATTACCATTGCTTTGTAATCCTATTCCTAACTTATTCAAATTACCTTGTTCTGTAAAAACATCATTCAAATTTGTAGGGGCATTCCCATTATTTTCTACACTCCAAGAAGTTGAAGAATTATTCAATTCTGCAATAGCTCAATTACTTTACTTTTATTTGCTTTATTTAAGTATTTTCCAACTTGTGGAACTGCCATTGCAGAAATAATTGTAATAATTGCTACAACTAAGATCACCTCTACCAATGTAAAACCATCTTTTTCTCTTTTTCAATGTCATTTTACCACCCTCTTTTATAATTATTTATAACATATTTTTAATTATTTTTCAATATTTTTAGATATTTTATAATTATTTTTAATTTTATTTTCATATATTATAATTTTTTCAATAAAAAACTATAAAAATTCAAATTTTTTATAGTATAATTAAATAAAATAATATTTTTAAAGAGGTTTTATGAAAAACATAATATTTACATTCAACACTATGATTGAATATCTTTACTCAAAACTTGAAAAATATTTGTATTTCTGGATTTTATCTATCAATTTTTAGTAAGTATTTATTATTTCATTAATATATTTTTAAATTCCCAAAAATCTACTGGAACTATTTTAATTACAATAATTTCTATACTCGTTTTTACTTGCTTTTTATAGGTTATTTCAACGAAATATATGAGTTTTATTTTAAAAAGTACAACAGATAAATTTGATATCGATATAAATTTTTAATAAACTTAAAACTAATAAACCTAAATATATTTTTTTAAAATTATTAGCTGTTATTGTTTCATTCTTTGGAACTTTAGCATTATCTTTAGCAATTATATTTATTATATTTTCAATATATGTCATATATCTTTTAATAATAATTTTTATAATCGGAACTATTCTCTCTTTTTATAAACAAAATTTTTGAGCCAAAAGGCTCTTTTTATTTATTTTTATCCTTACTTATACAATCTTATAGATTTTATACATGAATAAACAAAACCCTTTTTAAATTCAACGCTTACATTTTATTTATATTTTTAATATACTCTTTAGTCTTTACTAAAAATTTTCTCCAATACCTCTGCACTAATATCAAAAGCTACTTTATTTTTATTTGCCATTTTTGTGTATTCTACTATTTTCATTTTCAACTATTCCTAATTAAGTTAATGTCCGTCAACATGAGCTCCTACAGCACAGGTAAATTCCATTTTGATATACCATATATTTTCAACTCCTTTCATTTTAATTTTTTGTGGTATAATTTTATAAAAATAAAAGATAAAAAGATAATTTTTATGAATAAACATTATATATATTTAATTTTTAAAATAATATTTGCTATCGCTTTAGCTATTCCTACAGATTTAATTTTATTTCTTATTATTCCTGGATAATTCCTTTCTATGAAATTTTCGGTGAAAATTTAGTACAAGTATTATTTTTCTTGTGACAGTTTGGGCTTATGTAGAAGCAATAAATTCTTTAATAGAAATATAGGTGATTCATATGTTTAAAACACTAAAAATAAAAATTAATAATTTAAAACGTAATAAAAATATAATTAAATTATGTAAACTTTTAAAAGATTTTGCCATCGAATATAAATTTATATCTCCTAAAAAAGAAAAATTTCTATAACTGAGGACTTGATAATTTTTTTCTAAAAATACTCTAAAAAAATTCAAAAGTTCGTACTTGTAAATTTTCATTTATTGAAATAATTTTTAATTTATTTTATATCTATCTTTGGTGTACTTTTTCACGATGCCTTGGATTTTATTCTATTAGGTCATATTGGACTTATCTTCCTTTTTCGTAGGGACATTTAACTATATCTTTAATCTATGTAGAATGATAAATTTTTTTAATTTTTGAGCCAAAAGGCTCTATTATCCTTTTCTGCAAGTCCTTCTGCTCTATCCATTTTCTCTTTTAGTTTTTCTACCCAATATTAAAAGTTCATATAAGCTACAACTCATAAAGGGTGTCATAGCTTATATTTAACTAACTTGTGTAATCATTTGGGCTTTCTAATATTTCTGTTACTAGATACAATAACTACATCATTTGCTCTACAGAGATTAATGATACACAATAAAAAAGATAAAAATTATACTTTGTTGAATCAGTTACTTTTTTTAAATTCTTCTAACATTTGATTCAAACTTTTTAAAAACCTTTTTATCTTTTTATTTTTACTACAAGTGTCTACAGGAACTGTAAACACTATATTTTATTCATTTGTATAAATTTATAAAGTATTTTCCATTGTATCCATATCACTATCTGATTGACCTTCTGGTAATTTAATTCTAATTAAAATCCATTGGCACATTTCTAGATCTGTTTCAATTTCAACAATTGTATTTGGATGGACAACATCAACCATTTCTTCTTTTTTTACATTATAAAATCCAGTTAACTTAAATGGCATTGGATCACCTTCTGGTCTAACCAACTCAAATTCCATATCAGTAAAAATTCTATTTCTTATTTGCCACTTATACTTATTTTCACCTGTTTTTCTATTACATTTGCAACTAATTGATATGTTTGACTATAAGATAATCCTGTAGCATAATTTTTGATCAAACTTCTGTTGTTTTTGATAAATAAAATCCTTTTTGAATACAGTCTATGACTTATAGTTTCTAATTCTGCAAACCATTTTTGGGATCATATTGATAATTTCCAGAATAATAAGAATCTAATGCTCTTTTATATTGTTTTTACAACTGTAGAATTATAATAAATACTCTTCATTCTTCCTTCTATTTTAAGAGAATCAACCCCAAAGCTTCAAGAACTTGGTCTATAAATTCTATTGTACATAAATCTTTTGCATTAAAAATAAATGTTTTGTTCTCCTTCTTCAACAACATCGTGAGCACCTTTTTCTTCATGACCTTCAGCTATAACTTTATAATTCCATCTACAATCTTGTGCACAAATTCCTCTATTCGCGTCTCTATTTACAAAATAATTGCTTAATAAACATCTCCCTGAAAATTGCCATACACATTGCTCCATGAATAAATACTTCTATTTCAATATCAGGACTTTTTCTTTTTATTTCTTTAATTTCTTTTAATGACATTTCTCGAGCAAGAACAACTCTTTTGGCTCCCATGTCTTTTATACATTTTTACTGTCATCCAGTTTGTACTATTTGCTTGTGTGCTTACGTGAATTGGTAAATTTGGTGCATGTTCCTAACTAATTGCATTACACCTAAATCCGCTACAATTACTGCATCTGCACCGTATTGATCTAATAATTTTTATAAATCTCGGCATATATTTAATTTCTGCATTATGTGCAAAAATGTTTAGTGTTACATAAATTTTCTTTTCCTAAACTATGAACATAGTCTATCGCTTGCTTTAATTCACTATTTTTGAAGTTTGACGACATCCCTCTTAAGTTGAATGAGCTCCTCCTACAAAAGCACGCATCACACCAAAGTGAATTGCAGTTTTTAATTTTTTTCCATATTCCCTGCTGGTGCTAATAATTCTACTCTTTTCATTTTTGCTTTTACTCTCCTTAATTTTCATATCTATTTTTCTCGTATTCATTCACAACATTTTACAAATTGTTGATAATTTGGTCTAAATCCTAATTTTATTGTCCCTGTCAGTCCCACTTCTATCTTCCCTACTATAACTTCAACTGTCTCAATTTCATCATTTAATTTGTATTATTTTTGAGATGAATTTGATGAGTATTGCGATGGTATTTCTCCCTGTTGTTTTTCTCCATCTTTCATATAATATTTTTCTCTATATAAAAACATTACCATATCTGCATCCTGCTCTATCGCTCCAGACTCTCTCAAATCCGATAATATAGGTCTTTTATCTACTCTTGATTCAACATTTCTAGATAATTGTGATAATGTTAAAATTGGTATATTTAATTCTTTTGCTATTATTTTTAATGAACGAGAAATTTCTGATATTTCTTGTTCTCTACTTTTGATCCTTCACTTGGATTAATTAATTGTAAATAATCAATCAACATAAAGTCTAATTTACCTTCAGCTTTCAATCTCTAGCTACTGCTTTTTATCTCTAAAATGTTTACACTTGAAGAATCTGAAATATATAATGGTAAATCAAATAATCTTCCAGAAGCATTCCCTAATGCTGTATAGTCATCGTCTGATAATTTCCCATCTTTTATTGCTGTTAATTTTACTTTTTGATTCTATTGATAGCAATCTATCAAAAAGTTGTTCCGTTCCCATTTCTAAACTAAAAACTAAAACATATTTCCCTTTTTCGCAACATTTTAACGCTAAATTCAATGCAAATGCTGTTTTACCCATCGCTGGTCTTGCAGCCAATATAATTAAATCTGAACCATGAAATCCACCTGTTAAATTATTATATTGAATAAATCCTGAATCTAAACCTCTTAATCCACCTTTAAATTTAGACATTTCATCTAAACTTTTTAATTTTTGAGTAGCCATTTCACCTAACGAAATTATATCTTTTTGTTTTAGATTCTGCTATTTTTGAATATCATACTTTTCAGCTTTATCTAGCATTGTTTCTATTTCTTCATAACCACGATAAGACATTCTAGTGATTTTTCTCCTGTATCAATCAAAGCTCTTCTTATCGAACATTTTTATAATTTCAGCATATTCTATTGCATTCGCTACTGTTGGTACAACATTTATTAAATCATAAATTATATCTTTTCCACCTATCTCATTTTAATAAATCTTTTTGTTTTAAAGATTTATTACTACTACAGTATCAATTATTTTCCCTTTATTATAAACTTTTATCATTTCAGAAAAATATTATTTTATGATTATTTTTATAAAAATCATCAACTCCTATTTTTTTCTAAAACATCACTTATTATATCTGGTCTTACAAAAATAGATCCTAATAAAAAGCTTCCTCTCTTCTATATCATAAGGTATTTTTTTAAATTATTCTCCACTGTATCATTTTCAAAAATCCATTTTTATTCTTGTCCCTCTAACATAACTTTTTATTTTAACTTTTACTTCTGAATGTAATTTTAACTCAACTGTATGTAATCCTAATTCTTTTCATTCTTGTATCAGTTGATATTTTTCTTATCTACCTCTAAATTTAATTGTTCTTTAATTGCTTCAGCTATTTCCTTTGAACCTACTGAACCAAATACTTTTCTATTATTTCCTGCTTTAACTTTTTATAACTATTTCTTTATTTTCTAACAATTCTTTCAATTCATTTGCTTTTTGAACTTCTTTATCGTGAGTTTTTGTTTTTTCTGCTTTTTGCTTTTAATTTATTAATATTTTCTGGAGTTGCAGGAATTCCTTTATTTTGTGAAAATAAAAATTATTTGCATATCCATCTTTCACTTCCACTATTTCATCTTTTTCCAACACCTTTTAATTGTTTCTTTTAAAATCACTTTTTACTTTCATTTTTATCCCTTCTTACTTTATTTTTTTGTTCTAATATTTCTCCGTCAAAAATCTAATTACATCATTTATAATTTTATCATTTTCATCTATTTTTCATCTTTTAAAACAAACTGCATTAATTTCTATTTTTGTATTACAAATTTTATTTATTATTTTTTTCTATTTTAGTTTTTCTATCTATCTCCATAATTTGATTAACATGAAACTGATTTTTCAGGAAATTGTATATTAAGTATATTATTCTGTATACTTTCAGGAGGCTTCATTAAATAAAGCAAAAAGAACTCTACTTATACTTTTTACTTCCTGTCGTATATTTCCCCAATTATTTTTCAATTACAGAAATATCTACATCTTGTACTAATTTATTTTTCAACTTTAATTTCTGGTTGTGTAATATTTTTGCAAATGATTAATAGAATTTAATCTATTTTGCACTTTATCTTTATAAATTTCATGAACTAACACATAACAAGAAGTCTCTTATCTTCTTCATATTTAAATTCATTTAATATGAAAAAGATATTACTTATTAATTTAAGTATAAAATCAACTGACAGAGAATCATCCTTTTTAAATTCTTCTTTTAAATAATATGCAAAAATCTTTTAAAAAAATGTTTCTATAATAACTCCATCTTCCCATATTTTATCTATAAATTCTATCAATTCAATTTTATTATGTATTAAAATTAAAAATTCTTTTAAAATTACATTTGGGATAACTCCTAACGCTTTTTGTGTTTTTGTTATATCAATTTCTTCTCCATTAAAATTCGATACAACTTGCTCAAAAATAGAAAAAAACTATCTCTTGCACTTCCTTCTGATTTTCTATAAATTAAATCAAGACTTTCACTATCAATTTTTTATATTTTCTTTTTGCAATTTCTGCCAATAAATTATGTATACTTTCTTTTTCAATTAGTTGAAAATCATATCTTTGACAACGAGAAATAACAGTATCTGGTATTTTTATCTATTTCTGTCGTTGCTAATATAAATATTACATGTGATGGCGGTTCTTCCAATGTTTTTAATAACGCATTAAAAAGCTTCTTTTTGTCAACATATGAACTTCATCTATTATATAAACTTTTTCTTCCTTTTACAGGTTGATAATTTATTTTTCTTTTAACTCTCTTATTTCATCTATTCCTCTATTTGATGCAGCATCTATTTCAATCATATCCATAGATATTCCTGTGTTATTTCCCGACAATTTTCACACTCGCCACAAGGATTGTCACTTATTCCATTTTTTTAAACAATTCACACCTTTTTGCAATCAATCTTGCTATCGTTGTTTTCCCTACACCTCGAGGCTCATTAAATAAATAAGCATGTGACAATTTATTTTTCTCTTAAAAGAATTCTTAATCGCTCTGGTTACAAATTCTTGTCCTGCTATTTCATTAAAAATTTTGTGGTCTATATTTTCTATACAATGTTATACTCAAATATTTTCACTACTTTCCAATTTAATTTTTATTCACATACAATCAGAGTAACTATTTTTCAATAATTCCCCTTCAATTTAAACTTACATCATCCCGGGCATTCCCATTTCCAGGTTGTCCTGCTGGTTGAGTTTTTTTCTTTTTCATTTGCTACAGCTACTTCTGTCGTAAGTAATACTGATGAAACAGAAATCGCATTTTGAATTGCACTTCTAGTTACTTTAGCTGGATCAATTATTCCAGTTTTAATCATATCTACATATTCTTCATTTTGCAGCATCAAATCCAATTCCTTGCTCAAAATTTCTAACTTTTTCTATTACAACTCCTGCGTCTAATCCAGCATTTAATGTAATTTGTCTAAGTGGAGCATATAACGCTTTTTTTAACAATTTCTACTCCTAATCCTTCTTCACCTTCTAATCTAAACTCCTCTATCGCTTTAGAAATTTCTACTAAAATTGTTCCTCCACCAGGCACAATTCCTTCTTCAACTGCTGCTCTTGTTGCATTTAACGCATCTTCTATTCTAAGTTTTCTTTCTTTCATTTCTGTTTCTGTTGCCGCTCAACTTTTATCACTGCAACTCCACCAGATAATTTAGCTAATCTTTCTTGTAATTTTTCTTTATCATAATCAGATGTTGTTTCTGAAAATAGCATGTTTTAATTGAGTTTTTCTATTTTCAATTTCAACTTTTTCCACCTAATCCATCTACGATTACTGTCGTATCTTTAGAAATTCTAACTTTTTTTAGCTTGTCCTAAAGAGTTTAATTCTGTCGTTTCAATTTTTCATTCCTTTTTCTTCAGAAATTACTTCTCCACCTGTTAAAATTGCAATATCTTGTAACATTGCTTTTTCTTCTATCTCCAAATGCCGGTGCTTTAACTGCTGCCACATTCAATGTTCCTCTTAATTTATTTACAACTAATGTCGCTAACAGCTTCCCCTTCTACATCTTCAGCAATTATTAACATAGGTCTTCCAAATTCTATTGTTTTTCCAATGTTGGTAACAATTCTTTCATGTTTGATATTTTTATCTGTAATTAATATAAATGGATTATCTAATTCTACTACCATTCTTTCTGTGTCCAGATACCATATATGGAGATAAATATCCATTATCAAATTGCATTCCTTCAACTACTTCCAATGTTGTGTCAAGAGATTTCAGCTTCCTCAACTGTAATTACTCCTGATTCTCCCACTTTTTCCATAGCTTGAGCAATTAAATCTCCAATTTCTTTATCTCCTGCTGAAATTGATCCAACTTGTGCTATTTCAGCATTTGATTCAATTTTTGCACGTTTCACTAATTCTTCAATTACTTTTTGATGCTTTTTCCATTCCTTTTCTTATGAAAACTGGATTTGCTCCTGAAGCTACCATTTTTAGTCCTTCTTTTATAAGTAGCTTGAGCTAAAACTGTTGCAGTTGTAGTCCCATCTCCGGCAACATCATTTTGATTTTGTTGCTACTTCTTTAACTATTTGTGCCCCAAGATTTTCTATCGGATCGTTTAACTCTATTTCTCTTGCAATAGTAACTCCATCATTTTGTTATTAAAGGAGCTCCATAACCTCTATCTAAAATAACATTTCTTCCTTTTTGATTACTAAAGTTACTTTAACCGCATCAGCTAAAGTATCTACTCCTACTTCTAACGATTTCCTTGCCAGCTTCATCAAATTTTATTATTTTTCCCATTTTTCCTCCATTTTTTTAATTATTTAATCAGTTTCATTATTCAACTACTGCTAAAATATTTTTCATATCTATTAATAAATATTCAATATCTCCATCTTTTTACTTCTGTTCCAGTATATTTTTCATAAATTACTTTTTCTCAACTTTTTACTTCTGAAACTTCATTTCCCTATAGCTAAAATTTCTCCTGTTATAGGTTTTTCTTTTGATGCCGTCCCTGGCAAAACAATTCCACTTTTTGTAACTTCTTCTTGTTTAACTTCTTGTATTAATACTCTTTTCCTAATGGTTTTATTATCATAAATTATCCTCCTAATTTCTTTTACTTTTTCTTATTCTAGTTCCTACTTTTATAAATTCATTTATTGTAACTGGAATTAATGATAATACAATTACAATATCCCAGTCTACTAATTTTATTGCTGTAACTTTAAAAATAGTAGCTATCGCATTATATTTATTAACCCAATTTGTAATAAAAATTCCTACAATTATTGAAACAATTAAAAATTTATTTCAAAAAAATCCAACTTCAAATATAGTTTTTCGTATTTCTCATCGTCAATGAATAGAATAATTGTGAGAATGTCAATACAATAAACGCCATCGTTCTTCCACAAGTAACAGCTTTCTCTCCGTCTAATCCATGATCGCTTCCACCCTAAATAAAATGCAACTAATGTTAAAATACCAATTAACATTCCACCAACTGTAGCTCTCATTCCAGCTCCACCTGCAAAAAACTTTCTTTTTGGATCTCTTGGTTTTCTATTCATAACATCTTTATCACCTGGATCCACTCCCAATGAAATTGCTGGTAATGTATCTGTTACTAAATTTACCCATAATAATTGTATTGCAACTAACGGTAACTGCCAATTAAATAATGTAGCTAAAAATACACAATAACTTCCCTAAATTACACGATAATAAAAAAACATTATTGTTTTTTTAATGTTATTATAAATATTTCTACCTTCTTCTATCGCATGAACTATTGTCGTAAAAATTGTCATCCGTTAAAATCATATCGCTTGCACCTTTTGAAACATCCGTTCCTGTAATTCCCATTGCTACTCCAATATCTGCAAATTTTAATGAAGGTGCATCATTTTACTCCATCTCCCGTCATTGAAACAATATTCCCTTGTTCCTTAAATGCTTTAACAATTTTTAACTTTATGTTCTGGTGAAACTCTTGCAAATACTCTATATTTATTAATATCTTTTGTAAATTGTTCATCTGATAATTCATCAATTTCAGCACCAGTTAAACTTTGACTTAAATCAGTAGCAATCCCCAATTCCTTAGCTATTGCAACTGCTGTATTTTTATGATCTCCCGTAATCATAACTGGTGTAATTCCTGCTTTTTCTTCAATTATAGAATCTTTAACTTCCATTCTTGGAGGGTCAATCATTCCAACAATTCCAACTACTAACTAAATCTTTTTTTCCATTTCCTCTACAGCAATCTCATCGTCTACATCTTTAAATGCTACACCTAAAACTCTTAAAAGCAGAATTTGACATTTTTCTGCTTCATTTAAAATAGTATTTTTTTATCTCTTCTGTCAATTCAATTATATTTCCATTCACTAAAAACTTTATTAGCTCTAACCAATATATTGTCAATAGCTCCTTTTGTATGAACTCTATATTTACCATTTTCTTCATTTAAAGTTGACATTAATTTTTCTATCCGAATCAAATGGATTTTTCTCCAACTCTTGGATATTCTGTATTTAGTGTATTTTTTTGTTAAATTATACTTATCTCCTAAAAACGATTAAAGCTACTTCCGTTGGATCACCAACATCTTGTCCACTGTCAATAGATGCATCCGAACATAAAACAAACGATTTAATTAACTCTTTTTCATCTTTATCTGCTACAAAAATTTCTTCCAGTTGTAGGAATATCTTTTAAATTATTTAAAGTATAAGTTTTTACAACCGTCATTTTATTTTGAGTTAATGTTCCTGTTTTATCAGAACATATAATATTTACAGCTCCTAATGTTTCAACTGCCGGTAATTTTCTAACAATCGCATGAATTTTTAGACATTCTAGTCACACCTATTGACAATACTATTGCAACTATCGCAACTAAGCCTTCAGGAATTGCAGCAACTGCTAAACTTATCGCTGTCATGAACATTTCTAATACTGGTCTTCCTTGTATTAACCCAATTATAAATATTGCAAAACATATTATTAATGCCATATATCCTAAACTTTTTCCAAGCTCATCTAATTTTATTTGTAAAGGAGTTAAATTTTCATTATCTTCGTCTAATATTTTTTTGCAATTTTACCAATTTCTGTTTCCATCGCTGTACCAACTATAACACTTCTCCTCTTCCATAAGTTGCCATTGTAGACATAAATACCATGTTTTCTTTATCGCCTACTCCTATTTTTCATCATTTGTTATAAAATCAGCATTTTTCACTTGGGAGCGATTCTCCCGTTAAGGCAGATTCCTCTATTTGTAAATTAGCTGTTTCTATTAATCTTGCATCCGCCGGAATATATCTTCCTGCATCTATTATCAAAATATCTCCAGGTACTAATTCTTCTGAGCTCACTTCAACAACTTCTCCATTTCTTCTTACTAAACTTTTTGGAGTTGTCATTTTGTTGTAGTCTTTCCAATGCTTTTTCAGCTTTACTTTCTTGTACCACACCGACTATCGCATTTATAAATACTACTAATAAAAATTATTATAGCATCCGTAATACCTTCTAAACCATGTGCTATAACATTTACTACTGCAGCACCTATCAACACATAAATTAATACATCTTTTAATTGAGCTAAAAATAATTCCAGTAAACTTTTTCTCCTTACTTTTTAGTTTATTATATCCATATTTTTCTAATCTTTTTGTACTTCTTCTGTACTAACCCCTCTTTTTAGATCAACATTTAATTCATTTTAAAACTTGCTCTTGTGATTTTTGTAAACCATATTTCTCCACCTCTATTTTTGTATTTACATTTTTATTTGGTATGTATAAACCTTCGTTTTAATTATTATAACAAATTTTTATATAAATATCTACTTTTTATTATGTGTAAGTAATTATAATAAAGTTAGAAATTAAACTAACTACACTCATATGTAAAATTAAAATTAATAAGGTATAATTGTAATAAAAATAAAAAGTAAAACAGATATAATATTAAAAAGAATATTTTTGAATAAAAAAATTAAAAATGATAAGATACAATATAAAAGAAGATGTTTTAAATGAAACAAATAATAATTTTAATAGCTTTTGTGTTTAGGGGGTAAATGTGTTTAGTATGTCTACACAAGAAGGTCTTAATTGTACTATTGTTACTTGGAATGAAATAGAAAGGGCAAAAAAGCAAATGAATTAACGGAATTATAGAGATACAAAAATGTGGTTCTGAACGTATATTAGAAGATAATAGAGCTTAGTAATAAAAGATTTAAAATATATTTTTAAATCACTCTAAACCAAATATTTTTACGAAGATTATTAGAAGAAAAAATATACATTGCCAGAAGAATTAAAACAAAAATTAAAAATACAGTAGATTTTTTTCCTTGAAGGTTGGGGGATAGAACTTTAAAAGAAAGTTGGTGATAAAAATGTTAGATTTTGATGAAAAATTAACGTTATCAAATTTAAAAAGTAAATTTGAAATTGATAATGAAAAGAAAAATAAATCATATATATTTTTAATGATAAAAAGAAAGTTTTGAAATTTTAAATGTTAATTTTTGCTATTGGCGAAGATAGAGGAAATTATAATAGATTTAGTAGTCAATTAAAACGTGGTTTTAAAGTTATAGATGTAAATTAGAGACGAGACTGTGAAATTTTTCTGTAAATTCTATTCTTCTATGATTAGAATTATTTAATTTAATTTTTAACATATCAATATAATATTTTTAATATGTCAAGATTAAGGTATTCAAAAATGAGTACCTTTTCTTTTTATCTTTCAAATCTACCTTCTTATTTTATATTTTTATTTTTAAAAAGCTATGAAGTTAAAATTCATAGCTAAAAATTAATAATTATGTTTAACAAGTCCAACTGTTTCTCTTACAACATCAAGAGTTTTAGTCAACTCTGCTCTAGCTTTTAAAAGCTCCTTCTCTTAAAATTTCATAAACATAATCCATATTTTGTACAAGTTGTTCTCTTTTCTCTATAAGGTGTAAAGTAATCCATAAATTTATCTAACAATTCTATCTTAGCGTGTCCATACCCAAAAATTACCAGCTAAAAATTTATCTTTTAATATCTGCACCTCTTCTTCTGTAGCAAAAAGCGAATACAATTTTGTAACATTATTTTTCCGGATTTTTAGGCTCTTCTAACGGAGTTGAATCTCGTAACAATACTCATAATTTGTCTTTTTATTTCTTTTTGAGCAAACATATTTATTACATTTCCATAAGATTTACTCATTTTTATCTCCATCCGTCCCAGGAACGACAGCAACACTTTCTAAAAATCTTATCTTTTGGCAATTTAAAAATCTCTTTATCATAAGTTTCATTAAATTTAATTGCTATACTCTAGTAATTTCAAGATGCTGTTTTTGATCTTTTTCCCACAGGAACAACATCAGGATTGTACATAAGAATATCTGCTGCCATTAAAAATAGGATAAGTAAAAAGTCCCATATTAGGTTTTATTCCTTTTTGCAATTTTATCTTTTATATGAATGTGCCCTTTCAATAAGTCCCATTGGTGTCACATTTGATAAAATCCAAAGCTAATTCAGTATGTTCTGAACATCTGATTGTAAAAATAAAGTAGATTTTTAGGATCAAGTCCTAAAAGCAAGATAGTCCAATATAACACCCATCGTATTATTTATTAAATCTTCACCTTTTTGGAGATGATGTCAATGCGTGATAATTCGCTAAAAAGTAAAAATCCTTCATAGTCATCTTGCATTTCCACAAATTGTTTTATCGCACCAAAATAATTACCAATATGTAACACTCCACTAGGTTGTATTCCCTGATAAACTTCTCATATTTCCTCCGATATATATAATTTTTATATAAAGTATATCATTTTTATTATGTAAATTCAATTTATATATTGATTTTTATTTATTAATTTTTGAAAATATGGTAAAATAAATACAGAAGATGAAATTTTTAATATAGATTTAAAAATAATGAGAGGTAAATAATGTTTTTATGTAGTAGGGACACCTATTGGTAATTTAGAAGATATAACATTTAGAGCGATAAATACATTAAAAAAGTAGATTACATTTTTGCAGAAGATACAAGGTTACAATTATTAAATTATTATGAAATTGAAAAACAGTTTATCAATATCATGAACATAATAAAATGCATCAAATTCAAAATATAATAAATTTACTTGAGAGATGACAATAGCTTTAGTGACTGATGCAGGAACTCCGTGTATTTCAGATCCTGGTTTTGAACTTGTAAATGAAATTTTAAAAAGGAATAAAAGTCATTGGAATACCTGGTCTTCATCAATAGTAACTGGAGCTAGTATTTCCGGACTGATATGCGAAGAATGGCGTATGAAGTTTTTACCAAAGAAAAAGGAAGACAAACACTTTTTAATAAATTAAAAAGAAGAAGAAAGAACCATCGTTATTTTTAGAATCACCAAATAGAATTTTGAAAACATTGAAAGATATTCAAGAATATTTGGGCGAAAGATATGTTGTAATTACGCGTGAACTTACTAAAAATATGAAGAAATAATAAGAGGAAATGTAAGTGAATTGATTGAAAAATTGGAGAAAAACCTATTAAAGGAGAAATTGTTGTTTATAAGAGCAATTAATGATGATGGAATTTACTTAAAAACAAGGAATAACATTAAAAAGGAGAAATAAAATGCATATAAACTGGTATCCAGGTCATATGAAAAACAAAAGATTTAATAGTTGAAAATTTAAAAATTATAGATTTAGTTATAGAAATTTTAGATGCAAGAATACCGATTTCTAGTGAAAATCCAGATATAACAAATTAGCAAAAATAAACAAAAAGTCGTTGTTTTAAATAAAGTTGACTTAATTGATACAAAAGACTTAAAAATGGGAAGATTATTTTTGACAAATGAATTAAACTTCACATGTTGTAGCTTTAAGTTCAGAAAAAGGTACAAATTTTTGCTGATTACGTAAAAATTACTGATAAAATTTATAATGAAAAAATTAGAAAAATGAAAAAGGGACTTAGAAAACAGAAGTAAAGAGCTATGATTGTCGGTATCCCTAATGTAGGGAAATCAAGATTTATAAATAAATATGTAAATAAAAATAAAGCAAGAGTTGGAAATACTCCTGGATTTACTAGAGGAAAACAATGGATAAAAATAGATGATAAAGTTGAATTATTAGATACGCCCGGGTTTTATGGCCTAAATTTGAAGATGAAAATGTGGCATACAATTTAGCAATAACCGGATCAATAAAAGATAATGTTTTACCGTTAGAACAAGTTGCAATTAAATTTTTAGAGAAATTGAAAAATTAGGAAAAATAGAAAATTTATTTAATGCATATCAACTTGAAGAATATATTACATTAGATGAAATTTTAAAAATTAGAAAATTATAAAATATTTCAAATTTTAGAAAAAGACTTGTATTTCAAAAAGTGATGAACATAATTATGATATAATTTCAAGAAGAATTTTGAAAAGATTATAGAAGTGGAAAAATTGGAAAATTTTTTTCTTAGAATTACCGGAAGATTTTGAAATAAAAATATGGGAGAATAAGAGGAAAAATGAGAATAGGAATTTTTACAGATACATATAGACCACAAGTAAATGGAGTTGTAGTTCTATTACAACGTTAGAAAAAGAACTTAGAAAATTAGGTCATAAAGTTTATATTACTAACTACAGATCCCGATAGTTACAGGCGTTGGAGCCAAATGTCTTAAGAATACCGAGTATTGAATTTAAGCCTGCTCCACATATATAGATTAGGACTTTTTATATTCAGCAAAAAAATAATATAGAAAAATTAAATTTAGATATAATGCATTCTCATACGGAATGGGAGTTGGGACTTTTTGCAAGATTTGCAGCCCTCAAAATTGGAAATACCATTAGTTCATACTTATCATACTGTATGAATATTATACACATTACATTTTTCAAAAGGACATATGGTAAATCAAGCATAGCAGCCGTAATAAGTAAATACTATTGTGAAAAATGTGATGCTTTAATTGTTCCAACAAGAAAAGTAGAAGATATCTTATATTCATATGATGTAGATAAAACTATGAATATTATTCCAACAGGCCTTTATGTAGATAAATTTTACAGAGAAAATTATACGGATGAAGATGAAATTTATTAAAAGAAAGTTATGGAATAACAGATAACGACTTTTTATGTGTATACATTGGAAGAGTGGCAGAGGAAAAAAGTATTGATGTATTAATAGATATGTTTTCAAAAATTAATAATCCTAATTATAAATTTATGATAGTTGGTAAAAGTTACGGCTCTATCGGCGATAAGTTAAAAAGAACAAGCATTAGGAATAGAAGATAGAGTAATATTTGTTGAAATTCACATGACAATGTTGCAATTTATTATCAAATAGGAGATGTATTTTTAAACATAGTATTTCTGAAACCTAAGGTCTTACATTTGTGGGAAGCTATGGTTGCTAAAGTTCCAGTAAATGCTAGATTTGATAAAAATTTAAAGATTTATTAGTTAAAAATGACGCAGGTTTAGTTTATAAAAATGAAGAAGAATTTATTGAAAATATAAAAATTAAAGAAGATAAAGAATTTAGAGATAAAAATAATAAATAACGCATTTGAAGTTTCAAAAGATTACACAGCAGAAAAATTTGGAGAAAGAGTGGAGCGTTATACAAAAACGATAAAGGAGTACAATAAGATGAAAGTTTTACTATTTTCAGAGGGAAAAATACTTTCAGCAGATCGGGCGTTGAGCAAGCTCTAAATCATCAAAAAAGGCCCTTGGAGCAAATAATGTTGAATTTACATTAGATGAAAATGATAATTATGATTTAGTTCATATAAATACAATAGGCTTGAAGTCTTGGAGTGTTTTGAAGAAAGCAAAAGCCAGAAAACCTGTAATTTATCATACCCACACAACTTATGAAGATTTTTAAAGGAAGTGTAAAATTTAGTAATGAACTTGCACCATTATTAAATTTTTGGGCTAAAAAGCTTTATAATGCAGCAGATTATTTGATTTCGCCAACAGAATATACAAAAATCTTATTGAAACAAAATATTTAACAAATTCAAAAGAAGTCCGAGTTATTTCAAATGGTATAAATACAGAGAAATTTTGTAAAATGAAGAATTAAAAATAAATTTTTATCAGAATATAAAGTCGATAAACCTTTAATAATTACAGCTGGACTGCCTTTTGAAAGAAAAGGTATAAAAGATTTTGTTGAAATTGTAAAAATGTAAAGACTATCAATTTATGTGGTTTGATCTTCAAGTATAAAGCCAATGTTACCATTCAAAATATAATGAATAATCCTCCGGAAGTTTGATTTTCCGAGGATTATATGAAAAAGATATGCTAATTGGAGCTTTCAGTGCTGCAAAAAGCATTTTATTTATGACTTATGAAGAAAATGAGGGGATGTAGTGCTTGAATCGTTATCAACAAAATTACCGTTAATTGTGAGGACATTCAGTTTATGAAAATTGGCTTGAAAACAATAAAAATTGCTTTAAAGTAAAAATAATGAAGAATTTTATAATAAAATTTTAGAAATAGTAGAAAAATAAAAATAACTAATTTAGACGAAATTATTGAAAATGCTTATAATATAGCTAGGAAAAGAGATTTAAAAGAAATTGGTAAAAATACAAAGAATATTATGAGTATGTTTTAAAAATTATAATAAATAGAATAAAAATAACTTGAATATAATATATTTGAGTTATTTTTATTTCATAATTATAAAAAATAAAATAAGGAGAAAATTATGACAGAAAAATAAAAAGAATTAGCAGAAAAACACAAAAAAGAAATAATAGAGTTAAGAGAATATTTACATCAGTATCCGGAGCTTGATTTAGATTTATTTAATACACAAAAAAACTATAAAAGAGAAACTGGATAAATTAGGAATAGAATATAAAGAAATGGCTAAAACAGGTATAGCTGCTATAATTAGAGGAGAAAAAGGGAAATGTAAATAATATAAATCAGTAAAAACTATTTTACTTCGGGAGATATGGACGCTTTACCAGTTAAAGAGGAAGCAGATGTCCCTTTTTAAATCTAAAATAGACGGAAAAATGCACGCTTGTGGGCATGACGGACTACTGCTGGATTATTTGGAGCTTTACTTATAATTAATGATTTAAAAAGGAATTAGATGGAAATGTTAAATTTGCATTTCAACCGGGAGAAGAACAGGCGGTGGAGCTGAAAAATGATAGGAAAGGTATTTTAGAGAATCCTAAAGTTGATGTGGCTTTTGAGAACTCATCTTTGAGGAACTATGGGAAAAAAGGGAACAACAATTGTAGGTCTATGATGGCATCCACCTGATGAATTTACAATAAAAAATAATAGGAAAAGGAGGACATGCTTCTGCACGGAATATGTGTTGATCCGGTTGTTATTGCTGCACAAGTTGTGTTAGGACTTCAAACTATAAAAAGTAGATTGATTAGCACTTTCAAACCTTTAGTTTTAACATGTTCAGTAATTGGAGCTGGTACTGCATTTAATGTCATTCTAACGATGTTCGATAAAAAGGAACTGTTCGTACGCTTGATAAAGATCAACGAACTGAAATTCCTAAAATGATGGAACAAATAATTTCTGGAATTACAACAGCGTATGATGCAAAATATGAATTCATTTATGATAAATATTATCCTATTTTAATAAACGATAAAAATGCAACAAATATTATGAGAAATTCATTAAAAATAATGGGTGAAGACAACTATATTGAAATGGAAAATCCTATAATGGGAGAAGACTTCGCTTATTTTGCACAAAAAGTACCTTCAGCTTTTTGCCTTTATAGGTGTCGTTCCAAACGGAGAAAAAGCTTACCCAAATCATCATCCTAAATTTAATTTTTAAAAAGTGAAATGGCTGTAGAAAATGCAAAAAATTTTAACACAAACTGTATTTGATTCTATTGAAAATTTATAAAAATAAGTTTATTTTATTTCTGCAAATTTAAAAAGACATTCAAAATATAAATCATATTATCATTTATATTTGAATGTCTATTTTTATAACAAAACTTTTTAAATAAGTAAAAATAAAAAGAATACTTAAAAAGTATTCTATTTAAAACTATTTTTCTAATGATAATTTTAATCCTGCTCTTAATTCATTTTTCTTGTGTAGCTTTATTAAGTTTTTCTTTGTTATGTTTACTACATCATATGAAACATATGGTTTTAACTACAACTTTTCTACTCGCAGTTTCAATTTCATTTTTATAATCAGCATTTAAGTTACTTTAAAGTTATTTTCATATCCTTTAGCTTTTTGTTTCTTTCGATACTTCATCACTTACTTTTACTGATCCCATAAATCCAGCAAATGTAGGTGTTGTATATGTTACTGATGGGTTAAATTTAACTGTACTATTTTGAACCTTTTACACCAACCCATTTTTCTAAATTCATTATTTAAAGCTACATGATATTCAACTTTTCCGAAGTCACCTTCAACTAATTTATCTCCATACCCAAGATTTAAGTCAGCACTCATACTTTTCCATCTGGTTTTTAGTATAAGCAACTTTTGTTTCAATATCTACTCTCAGTACTTTGAATGATGGGTTAACGAAGAATGTGTTTTCGTAAGATTTAGCTTCACCCTGTTCCTGACACCTCACCTTTATATCCTACTTTTAAATGTTGTATCTACTCCACCTAAATTAACAGATTTTTAATGCTAACTCTGGTGAAACTTTTTACAGATCTTGTTCCAGCTTTTACATCATGTCCATTTCATGTTTTAATTAGAAATCTCCTTCTAATCCAGGCTTCATTGCTAATACAACAGAACCTGCTAATGTTTTAACAAATTTAGTTTTGTTCTGTTTACTTTTTAAATCCACCATTTTTACTTGGATTTTTGATTTACATATGTGCACCCACCTTGTACATCTAAACTCAATGATTTTTACGAAATCTTGTTCAGCTAATGAAACAGAAGACACTGCTACTGTTAAAGCTAATAATCCTAACGTTTTTCATAATCTTTCCTCCTAAAATTTTTACTTTTAATATTTTAACAATCTCAAGTGGATTATAACACAATATTATGTAAAGTTTTTATCATTTTTCTTTAATATGCTTCGCTTAAATATTACAATATAAAAATAATACTAATCTATAACTCCATCTCACTGTATTATACCTTATTTTTATTTTTGCAAATATTTATTTTTATTTTTATGAAATGAACTTTAATTAAATAAAAAAATTATTTTTAAAATGTCTATATTTCATTAATTGGTACTTTAAATATTATTTTTAACTATTGATCTTTCTTCCTCTTGCAATCCTGATAAATGTACATCTTGAGGATAAAAATATTAAAAACATCTCCTCTCTCATTAAAATTTCACATAAAAATCTCCAGAATACTCAACTAAATCTTTTTCTTCATTACGCTCTATTTCTTTAACATTTTTATATTATTAAAAACCAAAATTTCTTCTCCACTTAAGATTATTTGTACATCTACATTTTCTTATATAGTGTTTCAAAAATTTTCCCATCAAATAAATTATCGGTTTCATAGGGGTTTATAATCATTTTTATTCCATTAACATTATAATCTCCTATTTTTATTTTCTAATTCTTTAAAATTTTCTTTTGTATATTTTATACATTCTTTAATTTTAATTGGTAAAGTTTCATTTTTGAAATTCATCATATATTAGTATAAATCATATTTTTCTCCTTTTTATTTTTAATTCTCCCCAATTTTTTATTATGCTCTCATTTGCTTTCAATTTTACATTTTCTAATGTGAGACTATTTTTCCATAATATTTTTAATTTCTATCATATATTTTTCAACTACTTCATCTTTCACCTCAAATATTAATTCGTCATGTACTTGAAGTAACATCTTTATATCATCATTGTTTTTAAATTTATTAAATAATTCAATCATAACCATTTTAATAATATTTGCTGCCGTCCCTTGAACTACAGTATTTACAGCCATTCTATTTGTGATTTTTTGCATTTTATTGCTTGAATTTATTCCACTTATATATCTTCGTGTTCCATACAATGTTTCAACAAACCCATTAAGTTGTACTTCTTCCAATACATTATCTAAAAATACTTTTTGGATATTGCTCAAAAATACGCTTTTATATATTGGCTTGCATCTGACAATGGAATTTTTAACTCTTTTGATAATCCAAACGATGTTTTCCATACAAAAATACTAAAATTTATTACTTTTGCTACACTTCTCTCAAACTTACTAACTTCTTCTTCCTCCATTTTATAAAAAATTCTTCTTGCCGTTAAATCGTGTAAATCTCTATCTTTTTGATATGCTAATATTAAATTTTCATCCTTTGAAAGTTCAGCCAGTACTCTTAATTCAATTTGTGAATAGTCAAACGAAATTAAGCTCCAACCTTCTTCAGAAATAAATCCATTTCTTATTTTTGTTCCTTCTTCTGTTCTTGTTGGAATATTTTGTACATTTTGGATTTGAAGATAAGAAAGTCTACCTGTTGCAGTTCCATTTTGATTAAACGATGTATGAATTCTATTGTTTTTCATCTGCCAATTTTGGTAACGGATCTACATAAGTTGACAATAATTTCGTATATCCTCTATATTCTAATAACTTTTTCAGCTATCTCTATTCCTCTTTCAGCCAATGTTTCCAACACTTCACATCTGTTGAATAACCCGTCTTCGTTTTTTCACCGGCTCAATCATCATTTTTCAAACAAAATTTCTGATAATTGTTTTTGGTGAACCTATATTAAATTTTTCTCCTGATAATTCATATATTTTTCTCTTCTAATTCAATATATTTTTCTAATTCTTTTTCCGTAAATTTCAAAAATATTTTTATCAATTTTTATACCATTTTTTCCATTTCAGCTAAAACCGGTACAAAGTTTTATTTCTAAATCATTATATACATCATACAGTCCTTCGTTTTCAAGTCTTTCTTTTTAATATCTTTTTAATTCATATAAAAAACTTGATCTTTTAGCGATAAATTCTTTTTCATCGTCTTCTATTGTTTCAATTTTCCTTTTTTAAATTGATCCTCAAACTTTTCTATATTTTCTCTAATTCAGAAAAATAATATTTTTCTAAATCTTGAGAACTTTCTGTCCCAAGCACATACCACGCAAGCATTACATCAAAAATAATTTTGTTAATTTATTATTATTTTTCAACAATTCTTTTATATTATAACCTACTACTTCTTTATTCGTTAAACTTTCAGTATATTTTATTTATATTTTTTCATTTTTAAATAAATATAAGTTGCTTTTTTTCACTTACTGCTATTCCAAATTCATTTTCAAAAATAACCAATTTTATCATTAATTTCTACTATATGTACAAATTCATCTATATTTAAAGTTTCTATTTTTCATCAACTTTTTCTATTTTTAATTTTTCTAATTCTTCGTTTATATTAGTAAATAAAAAATTTGTCCTTCATTATTATCTTTTTAGTATTTGTACTTGATAATTTACCTAATTTTTCATTTCATTTTCTATATTTTGAACTAAACTTTTTGAACTCCATTTTTTATAAATTTCAAGTAATAATTCTAAATTTTTGAGTTTTTACTTTTAATTTATCTTTATCATATTCAACTTCAACATCTTTGTAAACTGTTGCTAATTTTCTACTAAAAAAGCATTTTTCTCTATCTTTTATAAGTTTTTCTTTCATTTTTCCCTTTTATTTCATCAATATTTTTCATAAAAGTGTTTCAAGATCTCCATATTCTGTTATAAGTTTCACTCCCGTTTTGAGTCCCTATCCTGCAACTCCCGGTATTCCATCTGAGGCATCTCCCATAAGACCAAATAAATCAGGTATTTTTATCTGGTGTAACCCCTAAATTTTCAATTACATCAAACTTCATTTTTACATATTTAAACATTGACTTTTTATCGCCCTTTACCTAATAATGCGATATTTATTTTTGCCATTCACTAACTGTGATAAATCTTTATCGCCTGTAACGATATAAACTTCTATTTCTTCATTTTTCATCTTCTGAAAACTTTGTGGCTAATGTAGAAATAACATCATCGAGCTTCATATCCCATAACTTTATACTTTGAATTTTATATCCATCTAAAACATCCATAATACTATCAATTTGCTCAACTAAATCTTCAGGCATACTTTCTCTATGTGCTTTGTAAGACTCTAATTCTTCCGATCTTTTTAGCTCGTTTTCTTTTTAACATCAAGGCATGCTACTAAATAGTCCGGCTCTAATTCCTTTATTAGACCTTCTATCGTATTTACAAATCCGTAAGTTGCCCTCCCGTTAGCATTCCTTTACTATTTCTCATATTCATTAAAGCAAAATGTGAACGATAAATCATTGCACTCGTATCTAATATTACTGCTCTTTTCATTTTATCTCTTCCTATCTTTTTATTTTTACATTTTATTATACCATAATATTTTATAATTCTTAAATAGAAATTTATTGTTAGTTGCTATTGACAAGTTTTAATTTATGTTGTATAGTTAATTTGTAAACTTATACAAAAGACGATTTATTTTTATTAATATTGAAAGGAGAAATTTTTATGACAGATAGAGAAAAAGAAATTGTAAATTTAATTAAAAGTAATCCTCTTATAACACGAAGAATTAGCAGCTGAATTAAATTGTGCAAAGAACATCAATAGCAGTACATATAAGTAATTTAATGAAAAAGGAGTAATTATCGGTAAAAATATATTATTAATGAAGAACCTTATGTTTTTAACTATTGGTGGAACTAATATTGACATTCAAGGTACATCATATAATAAATTAATTCGTCAAGATTCTAATCCTGGGTCAATAAATATTTTCTTATGGAGGTTGGAAAAATATAGCTGAAAATATTAGAAATTTAGGGACTTTTCATCACATTTATTACAGCTTTGGGAGATGATATTTACGGAAAAGATATTCAATCATATTTAATAAGTATTGATATTAATGATTCACTTGTTATTCCAGATACAAAAGTGCTATGTATATTTATTTTAGATGAAAATAATGAAATGGACTTAGTCGTTTCTTCAATGGATATTTGTAAATATATTACACCTGATTACTTAAATTCAATAAGAAAAATTGACTGCTGCTGAATTGTTAGTAGTTGATACAAACTTGGAAACAGAAACTCTTGAATTTATTACTCATTTGACCAAAAATAATTTTAGATACTGTTTCTACTAAAAAAGCGTTAAAAGTTAAAAACTTTATTGGAAGATTTAACATTATCAAACCTAATTTAATTAGAGCTGAAACTTTAAGTGGTATAACTATTAACAATGACGATGATTTGAAAAAGTTGGAAGTTATTTCATTAATAAAAGGAGTTGAAAAAAGTATACATTCATTAGGGGCAGAGGTGTCTTTTATATGAATGAAGATGGAATTATTGCACCACCTAAAAATTAATGTAGTTAGTACAAACGGTGCAGGAGATGCTTTTGTTGCAGGTATTGCTTGCAGGGAGTTCAACAAATTTGATATTGAAAAAATCTACAAGATATGGGTTGCTCTTCCAGCTCTTACAGCTTTAGATATTAATACAATTACAGAAAAATGAATATAAAAATATAGAATCAATAATGGAAGAAATGGAGTGATAAATATGTTGAAATTATTTAGAGTAAGTGAAGAAGTAAAACATGCATTGAAAAATAATATTCCTGTTGTTGCTTTAGAATCTACAATTATTTCATATGTATGCACTTACCCTCAAAATGTTGAAACGGCATTAAAGTAGAAAGTATTGTTAGAGAAAACGGATGTATTCCTGCAACTACTGCTATATATAAATGGTAAATTAAAAGCTGGATTGACTAAAAGATGAAATTGAATTATATAGGAAAAGAAGGATTAAAAAGTTTCAAAAGTTAGTAGAAGAGACATTCCTTACATTGTTGCTAATAAATTAAATGAGTCTTCAACTGTTGCAACTACAATGATCATCAACTTCATTAGCTGGAATCAAAATATTTTGCAACTGGAGGATTGGAGGTGTTCATAGAGGGCTGAAACTACGATGGACATTTCTGCAGATTTACAGAAATTAGCAAAATACAAATGTTGCAGTTGTTTGTGCTGGAGCAAAATCAATTTTAGATTTAGGTTTTGAACACTTGAATATTTAGAAACTAACGGAGTTCCTGTTTTGGGAAATCAAACAAAAGATTACCAGCTTTTTATACTAGAAAAAGTGGTTTTGAATTAGATATGCTATAAATTCTCCTGCAGAGTTCGCAAATGTTCTAAAATCAAAATGGGATTTAGGTTTAAATGGAGGAGTTGTTGTTGCAAATCCTATTCCTGAAGAATATTCTATGGATTACGATGTTATTTCTAAAGCTATAAATATGAGCTGTTGAGAAGCTGAAAAATTAGGAATTCACGGAAAACAAACTACACCATTCTTATTAGATAAAAATTCAAAAATTACAGCTGGAAAAAGTTTAGAAGCTAATATTCAATTAGTATTTAATAATGTTAGACTAGCTACTCAAATTGCAACTGAATTATCAAAATTAAATAAATAGATTTTTAAAGGTACTATTAAATTCAGAACATGTACCAATAAACTGGACACGAAATTTAAAAGTCAATAATTTAAGGAATTACATCTTATTTGATAAGGTGTAGTTCCTTTTAAATTTACTCTAAAAACTATGACTCTGTAAATATTTTGAGAATACTCTTCTATGATAGAATATAAAAATATCGTGGGGCTATTTTTATGAGAAATTTACAAAGTAAACCATTAATAGAAGGAGAGTATTATCTCTACTTTAATAGAAGAGTATGATATTAAAACTGTTAAAGATATTCAAACTCTAAGATCTTCTTGGAGGAACTATTAGATCTATGGTGGAGCTTCATTTCTAATGTAATCGATAAAGTACTACAGTATATTCAAAATTGCTAAAACAAATCTTTAGAAAAAGGTTTATCAAGCAATTTTTGATACTACATTTTTCTGTCAGAGAGATAATAGAATTTAAAAATAACTGCTTATGTAGTACTAGATATTACAAAAGATGGAATGAAAGAAGTGCTTGGTTTAGAAATGTGTTTTAAATGTACTAAAAATAGAGATATAAAATGATACTATGGTGTTCTGTGCTGATGAATTAACAGGGATAAAAAGAAGTAATTTGCTACTGCTTTTCCTCAAATAGAATATCAACATTGTATAGTTATCATGTAAGAAATACTTTAAAAATATGTATCATACAAAGATAAAAGGTGTAGCATTTGATTTAAAAAGTATATACTAGCAGTAACAGAGGCTTAAGTATTAGAAAATTTAAACAAAGTTAGTGAAAAATGTGAGCAGAATCATCTTTTATTCTATGTCAAAGCTGGTATTAAAATTGGGATGTTTTTAACATCAATATTTAAGTTTTCATTGGAAGTAAGGAAAGTAATATATACCACAAATGTAATAGAGATTTTAAATAGTACTTACAAGAAATTAAATAGTCAAGAACAGTATATCCGAGAGATAAAGCACTATTAAACGCTCTTTACTTATTAACATGAGCTACAAAAATGGAGTCATCCATTGAAATTAGGGGAAAAGATATGGAAAATTTAGTATAATGTATGAAGGTGATTTGGAACATAAAAAGAAAAATTACTCAAATTGAATACCTTAATCTTGACATATTAAAAATATTATATTAATATGTTAAAATTAAAATAATTCTAATCATAGAAAAATAAGATTTTCAGAAAGAAAAATTTCAGAGTCTCATTCTTTAATTGTTTTTAATTGCTTCTTTTAGTTCTAAACTTATCTTTATTTAACTTATTGTAATAACACTCTGATTTAAAAAAATACCCCAAAATGACTCTATAGGGTGAGTTATCAGGACAATGTCCCGGTCTTGACATGCTATGTGTAATATTTTTGTTATATTTTATACCACATCTTTTTAAAAACTTCTATACTCATTCTCTTTCTACCGTATGTGAACTTCTTCTTTATCTATTATTTTATTAAATTTATTAATTCTAATTCTTCTTTATTAATTTCATTATTTCTATTTAAATAGTCATAGATAAGATGCTCTATTTAATTCTAATATTTCACATAAATATTTAACATTATACTTATTCTTTTAAAGCATCTACAGTTAAATATTTAGCATATATTATTATTCTTCTTTTTCTAGAAATTCTAATATCTCTTCGTTTTAGAATCTCTAATTCTGCTTTCAACATCTTATTTTCTTGTAGTGATAACTCATACAATATCTTATGTTTATCTTCTTCTGAATAATCTGATGATTTCACTATCTTATCTTGATATTTAGAAACCCATAGAGTATAGATTAGAATATTTAATACCATACTTAATACAAGTTTCTTTGTAATTTCTTCCATTTTCAATACATTCTTTGCAATAGCCATTTTCTTATCTTTACTTAATTTAGGGACTTCTCATGAGTATATATTTCACCTCTAGGTATGTAATCATTTATTATACCTTTTATTATACTGATTAATCCAATTTATTACAATAGTATTAGGCAATAAATATTTTTGCAGATAATTCATCTATAGAACTACCTTCAAAAATTTCATTAATAATCTTAGTTTTAAAATTGTTTTTGTATATTCTCTATTTCTAGGATATACTTCTTTTTAACCCTTCTATACCATGTATTCTAAACCTATTAATATATCGATAAAATACACGATTAGACACACCATATTTAATAAAGAATATCTTTCATGACTCAATCCATTTCTAAATAATCCTTACATATAGAAATTCTTTCTTCTAATGTGAGTTTACTTTTTCTTCCATAAAAATGTACCTCAAACTGTTTTTCGTTTTTCTGTCAGTTTGTTGATACATATTCTTACAATAGTACCTTTTTATTTAACTAATTTTTGTCAACTATATGAATCAAAAATTCAATAAAATACTGATAAACACTAAGTATATTAGTATTTTGAATATTTTTCTTCATATGATAGTGTTTTTACTACTTTTTATTTTTCAAATCTCATTTTTCAAAATTAATATTTTTATCGTAATCCAACTAAATCATGTACTCTTATAATTCCTACAATTTTTTATCTTTTATTACTGTGCAATACACTTATTTGACTTTCTCTTTTTCCATAATATGTAATCTTCTATTGCCATAACATTTGGCTCTACGAATACTGGATCATTATATCTTTAGCTTTATAATCAAAAAATTCATTTTTATTCTTTACAACGCTCTTCTAATATCACCCTCCGTTATTATTCCTAGGGAGTTCTTTATTTTCAAAATCGTCAACAATGCAAACTGCACCTTGTTTTTATCTGTTAATATAAATAATATTTCATCTATTGAAGTTTCCATTAAAGCTAAAGGAATAGAATTTTCTATAGACATTAAATCTTCTACAGTTAATAATAATCTTTTCCTAAACTTCCTCCAGGATGATATTTTGCAAAAATCTCTTTCAGTAAAATTTCTTAATTTCATTAAACACACCGCTAAAGCATCACCCATAACTAAAGTTGAGGTTGTTGATGACATTGGAGCAATTCCCTAAAGGACAAAACTTCTTTCTCAATTCCAATATTTATTTGCAGTATCAGATTTTTGCTAATGGAGAATCAAGTTTTTCCAGTAAATCCAATTATATATGCACCTATTCTTTTTATCGGTGATAATATTGATAATATTTCATCGCTATTCCCACCTATTTTGAAATTTGCAATTACGACATCTCCTTTATTTTATCATTCCTAAATCACCGTGTAATCGCTGCCGCATTTAAAAATTGAACTTGTACCTGTTGATGCTAACGTTGCTGCTATTTTACTACCAATATGTCCTGAGTTTTTCCTATTCCTGTTACTATTACCTTTTTATTTTCTAATTTTATTATAAGTTTATCATTTTTCAAAATTAATATCTATTTTATTTTTAATTTCTCTAATTCGTAAATTTCAATATCAAAAGGCTTTTTGAAAGCTGTCTTCTATAATATCAATTTTATTCATCTTAAACTATGTCAAAATAAGCTTTTTATTATTATTTATACAAAAGAATTTTGACTACTCCCTCTCTAAATATAATTATATTATGCAAAAATATATATAAGATTTACTCTAAAACAAAAACATTTATGGAGGCGGCAACCAGATTCGAACTGGTGTACAAGGTTTTGCAGACCTCTGCCTAAGCCCCTCGACCATACCGCCTTATAAAAAAATGAAGTTAAAAACTTCAAGTAAATAGATGGCGTCCCTGGTTGGATTCAGACCAACGACCCTTTGATTAACAGTCAAATGCTCTAACCGACTGAGCTACAGAGACATATCAAGCTTGGCAATTACCGATTTTCCTAGAGTGAATCTAAGTATCTTAGGCGTAAACAGACTTAACTACTGGGTTCGAAAATGTTTCCAGGTGTATCCCTGTTGCTATTATCACCAAACTTAATATAATTTTTTCATTGTTAAGACAATGAGAAATAAATAGTAGTAGTAAAAAGTTATCTAAAAAGCACGTAATATTAGTACTAGTCAGCTAAATATATCTCTATACTTACACCTCTAGCCTATCTCCACCTAGTCTCGATGGTTACTTAATAGAATACTCATCTTAAAGGGAGCTTCTCACTTAGATGCTTTCAGCGATTATCCCTTCCAAACGTGACTACCCAGCCATGCCACTGGCGTGACAACTGGTACATCAGAGGTTTGTCCATCCCGGTCCTCCTCGTACTCAGGACAGTTCTCTTCAATATTCTTACGCCTGCAGTGGATAGGGATAGAGACTGTCTCACGACGTTCTGAACCCAGCTCGCGTGCCTCTTTAATGGGCGAACAGCCCAACCCTTGGGGACCTTCTCCAGCCCCAGGATGAGACGAGCCGACATCGAGGTGCCAAACACTTCCGTCGATATGGACTCTTGGGAGTATCAGCCTGTTATCCCAGGGTGGCTTTTTATCCGTTGAGCGACGGCGGCTTTCCATTCGGAACCGCCGGATCACTAACTCCTACTTTCGTACCTGCTCGACCCGTCAGTCTCGCAGTCAAGCTCCCTTTGCGTTTGCACTCTCCGGTTGATTTCCATCCAACCTGAGGGGAACCTTTGAACGCCTCCGTTACTCTTTTGGGCGACCGCCCCAGTCAAACTGCCCACCTAACACTGTCTCATTAACTTCAAATTAATGATTAGAATTTCAACAATATATGGTTGGTATTCAACAGCGACTCCATTACCACTGACGCAATAACTTTCAGTCTCCCAACTATCCTATACATATTGCCAAAACCCAATGTCAAGCTACAGTAAAAGCTCCACGGGGTCTTTCCGTCCCTACTGCAGGTAATCGGTATCTTCACCGACATTACAACTTCACCAGGTCTCCAGCCAAGACAGCTCCCAAATCATTTCACCATTCGTGCAGGTCGGAACTTACCCGACAAGAATTTCGCTACCTTAGAGATGGGTATAGTTACGGCCGCCGTTCACCGAGAGCTCCAATTCGAATCTCTCAATCCTCCTCTTAACCTTCCGGCACTGGGCGGGTGTCAGCCCATACGTCGCCTTTCAACTTAGCATAGACCTGTGTTTTTTGGTAAACAGTTGCTTGGGACTCTTCACTGCAGCCTATTTCCCTCGTGGTGTCTCTCCACTCAAGTATATTAGGCACCCCTTCTCCCGAAGTTACAGGGCTGTTTTTGCAGAGTTCCTTAGCTAGAGTTATCCTGTCGGCCTTAAGTTTCTCCTCTGTCCACCTGTGTCGGTTTTCAGTACGGGCACTATATCTCTCAATAGAAGTTTTTCTCGGCAGTGTAGGGATCTGTAACTTATACCCTTAAGTACTTACCCTTCAGTTCTCACATTTAATTACTCGGATTTGCCTTAGTAACCATCTTCTTCCTTAGACTGGCTATTCCGTCAGCCAGCTTACATACCTTCCTGCGTCACTCCATCTCTCAAACAATTTATAGTGGTATAGGAATATTAACCTATTTTCCATTCGCCTACGCTCCTTAGCCTCGGCTGGGTCCGACTCCCCAGGGCGGACAGACCTTCCCCTGGAAACCTTGGACTTCCGGCCGGAGGATTCTCACCCTCCTTCTCGCTACTCATTCCTGCATTCTCACTTCTGATACCTCCAGTTCGTCTTCCAACTCACCTTCTACAGCTTACAGAGACGCTCTCCTACCAAACATACTTATGCATGTTTCCACAAGCTTTCGGTTTATGCCTTAGCCCCGTTAAATCTTCAGCGCAGATACTCTCGACCAGTGAGCTATTACGCACTCTTTTTAAGGTATGAGCTCTTCTAAAGCCAACCTCCTGGTTGTCTGTGAATATCCACCTCCTTTCCCTTAGACATAATTTGGGATATTAGCTGGTGGTCTGGGTTGTTTCCCTCTCGTCCATGGATGCTGTCATCCATAGACTCACTCCTAATCATTAATATATGGTATTCGTAGGTTTGCTTGACTTCGGTGAGCTATGCGCCCCCTAGGCCATACAGTGCTCTACCCCCACATATCTCTTTATTAAGGCTGCACCTAAATGCATTTCGGAAGAACAGCTATCTCCTAGTTCAGATTGGCTTTTCTACCCCTAATACTCATCTCCCAACTTTTCAACGGCGGTGAGTTCGGTCCTCCACTAAGTCTTACCTCAGACTTCAACCTGGACAGGCCTAGATCACTAGGGTTTTCGCGTCTATGACTAGCGACTCTTCGCGCTAATAACACTCGGTTTCCCTTCGGCTCCGCTTTCTTAACCTCGCCACTAATCATAACTCGCAGGATGATTAGCACAGTCCACGCAGTCACCCCTACGGGCTCCTACCGCTTGTAAGCACACGGTTTTCAAATTCTTTTTCACTCCCTTGCTCAGGGTTCTTTTCACCTTTCCCTCACGGTACTTTCCTCTATCGGTCAACAAAGTATTTAGCCCCGTGATATGGTGCACGCTGATTCATCAAAATTCCTCGTGTTCGATGCTACTCAGGATTATTAACTCATTAAATTAATCTTACATCCTACAGGACTATCACCTTCTTTGGTCTAGCTTTTCCAACTATGTTCTATTTCAATTACTTTAACTTGAGACTTCATGGCTATCTGTCTCTTAGTATCCCTCTACCCCAAATTAGCAACGTCGCCAACTTGACACTAACTTGGTTTTGAGGCTCTTCCCCGTTCGCTCGCCGCTACTAGAGAATCGTTTTTACTTTCTTTTCCTCTCGATGCTTAGATGTTTCAGTTCTCGAGCTTACCTTTCTCATATACTCTTCTAGTATAGGTTTCCCCATTCGGATATCTCTGCCTATTACGGTTATGTGCACCTCAACAGAGCTTTTTCGCAGACTTATCACGTCCTTCTTCGGCTTTTTGTTGCCTAGGCATCCTCCGTGTGCCCTTATTAGCTTTTTCTTACAGTTTAACTCTTAGTTATCTCCTGATTTCATTGCTAACTTTTTACCTACTATTCATTTCTCATTGTCCTTTTTATTAACAAATAACATAGAAGAAAAACAACCAATATCTTCTTACTCCTTAGAAAGAGGGTGATCCATCCACACCTTCCGGTACGGATACCTTGTTACGACTTCACCCCAATCACTATTCACACCTTTAGGTATCTTCCTCCTTACGGTTAGACCAATAACTTCAGGTGCAAACAACTCTCGTGGTGTGACGGGCGGTGTGTACAAGACCCGAGAACGTATTCACCGCAACATTGCTGATTTGCGATTACTAGCGATTCAACTTCATGAAGTCGAGTTGCGGACTTTCAATCCGAACTAAGATTGGCTTTCAGATTTGCTCCACGTCTCCGTCTCGCTCCTCATTGTACCAACCATTGTAGCACGTGTGAGCCCAGATCATAAGGGGGCATGATGACTTGACGTCATCCCCACCTTCCTCCTGCTCTTCGCAGGCAGTCTCGCTAGAGTCCCAACTCAATGATGGTAACTAACGATAAGGGTTGCGCTCGTTGCGGGACTTAACCCAACATCTCACGACACGAGCTGTCGACAGCCATGCACCACCTGTCTCTCGGTTCCCGAGGCACTCAATTACTTCTAATCGATTCTGAGGATGTCAAGATCTGGTAAGGTTCCTCGCGTTGCGTCGAATTAAACCACATGCTCCACCGCCCTGTGCGGGTCACCGTCAATTCCTTTGAGTTTCAACCTTGCGGTCGTACTCCCCAGGCGGATCACTTATCGCATTAGGCTTCGGCACGAGACACTCTTCATGCCCACCCCAGTGATCATCGTTTACAGCTAGGACTACCAGGGGTATCTAATCCTGTTTTGCTCTAGCTTTCGCACTTCAGCGTCAGTTTCTGTCCAGTGAGCTATCTTCATCATCGGCATTCCTACACATATCTACGAATTTCACCTCTACTCGTGTAGTTCCGCCCACCTCTCCAGTACTCTAGTCATGCAGTTTCAAAGCAAGCTCACGGTTGAGCCGTAGTTTTCACCCTGACTTGCATAACCGCCTAGATGCCCTTTGTGCCCAATAATTCCGGATAACGCTCGCGACATACGTATTACCGCGGCTGCTGGCACGTATTTAGCCGTCGCTTCTTCTGTTGGTACCGTCACTTCCTTCTTCCCAACTGAAAGCGCTTTACAATCCGAAAAACCTTCTTCGTGACACAGAATTGCTGGATCAGAGTTCCCTCCATTGTCCAATATTCCCCACTGCTGCCTCCCGTAGAGTAAGGGACGTATCTCAGTCCCCTTGTGGCCGTTCACCCTCTCAGGCCGGCTACCTATCATCGCCTTGGTGAGCCTTTACCTCACCAACTAGCTAATAGGACGCAAAGCTCTCTTATGGCATCTCTTTTCATTATACATTCATGCAAATATATAATTATATCCAGTCTTATCAGTCGTTTCCAACTGTTATCCCAGTCCATAAGGTAAGTTCTTTTACGCGTTACTCACCCGTCCGCCATGGCTCCATCAGCGCAAGCACTTACTTCACCATAGACTTGCATGTGTTAAGCATTCTGTCAGCGTTCATCCTGAGCCAGGATCAAACTCTTCATTCAATCTCTATTTTTCACCTTTTTGTCTTCTTACTTAATTGACGAGAAAATTACATCTGTTAATCTTCCCTTTCACATCTTTCTTGGTTTGCTTTTCTTCTTTTTCTTTATTCTGTTAGTTTATTGTCCTCGTCTACCTTTTCCAATAGACAAATAGCATTCTAGCATATCTCTCTTTCTTTGTCAACTACTTTTTGATTTTTAGATATTTTTCTTTTAATTAATTCAATTATCAAGTCTTCTTTTAATACTTTTTTTCATCAACTTCTGCTGGTGCTCCAGTCATCAAATCTTGTCCTTTATTAGTTTTTAGGGAAATGGTATTACTTCTTTTTATAGAATTTTCTTTTAACATTGCCATAAGCCATCTATCTATTCCAAATGCAAGTCCTCCATGTGGTGGAACTCCATATTTTAACACTTCTAAGAAAAATCCAAAATTCGTTTCCAATTCCTCTTTTGTAAATCCTAATTTTTCAAAATACTTTCCCTTGCAATTCCTCATCGTGTATTCTAATACTTCCTCCACCGATTTCATATCCATTTAATACCATGTCATAAGAATCTGTTTTTAATTTTTATCTAACTCATTCGTATCTAAATATTTTCTATCTTCTTCTTTAATTGATGTGAATGGATGGTGTTGTGCTTTATATCTATTTTCTTCTTCTGACCATTCAAACATTGGGAAAATCAACAACCCATAAAATTTGAAGCTATCTTTATCTATTAATTCTAGTTCTTCTCCTAATTTTAATCTTAAAAGCTCCAAGTCCATCATGAACTATTTTTATAAGTATCGGCTAAAATTAATGCAATTTCATTATTTTTATTCCTAATTTTGAAATTATTTCATTCAATTTTTCTTCAGTAAAGAATTTTTGCAATTGGAGAATTAATTTCTCCATTTTCATTTAACTTAATATAAGCTAAACCTTTTTGCTCTATAATAAGTTTTAACAAATTCTTCTAAATCTTTAATATATTTTTCTTGAGAATTTTTCTCCATTTGGAGCAACAATAGCTTTAACATTACCTCCATTTGCTAATGCACTTTCAAATACTCCAAATCCACACTCTGTTACTTCGTTTTGACAAGTCAACTAACTTCATATCAAATCTTAAATCCGGCTTATCTGAACCGTAAAAATTCATAGCATCATCATATGTCATTCTTTCAAATTTTTCTGTTATTTTCGATACCTGTTACATCTTTTAAAAAACTGATTTTTGCAAGTCTTCCGTCGTATTAATCACATCTTCCTGTTTTACAAACGACATTTCTAAATCAAGTTGAGTAAATTCAGGTTGTCTATCAGCTCTTAAATCTTCGTCTCTAAAACATTTTGCTAATTGATAATATTTATCTACTCCAGCCACCATTAATATTTGTTTAAATAATTGGGGTGATTGAGGCAAACATGAAAATCTCCTTTATTTATTCTACTTGGAACTATAAAGTCTCTTGCTCCTTCCGGTGTAGCTTTGGCCAAAAGTGGAGTATCAATATCTAAAAATCCATTTTCATTCATAAATTTTTCTAATTGAAAATAACATATCATTTCTTTTATAATATTATTTAACATTTTTGGTCTTCTAATATCTAAATATCTGTAAGTTAATCTTGTATTTTCATTTTAAATTTCCTGTTTCATCAATCTCAAACGGTAACTGTTTTGCACGGCTCAATACTTCTATTTTTGTAGCTTGAACTTCTACATCTCCAGTTGGGATATTTTTATTTTTACTACTTCTTTCCATAACTTTTTCCAGTTACTTTTTATTACCCATTCATTTTTATATTTTTACTTTCTTCAAATAATTCCGCTCAGAAATTTCTTCATTTAATAAAATTTGTGTAATTCCATATCTATCTCTCAAATCAATAAACACGAAATGTCCTAAATCTCTAACTTTCAGAAACCCATCCTGATAAAACAACTTCTTCTCCTATATTTTCTATTCTTAATTCATTTAATTTATAATTTCTATACATGAATATTCTCCTCATTTTTATTTCAAAATTTCTAAAATTTCCTCAAATGTATACTCTTTTTGCTCTCAGTACTAAATTTTTCATTGTTATAACATTTTTGTTTTGTTCTTCTTCTCCTAAAATCAACACATATTCAGCGTTAATTTTTGTAGCTTTTTCATTTTGAGCTCCAAAACTTTTTGGATTATAATCAAAATTTACTTTTATTCCATTTTCTCTCAATCTACTTACCGTATTTATAAAATAATCTTGAGTATCATCAAAATAAATTGCAAATATTTTTCTTCTTTATTTTCAATTAAAGTTTCATCCATTAACATTGCAATTCTTTCCATTCCTGCTGCAAAATCCTATAGCTGGAACTTTTGCATTTCCTAATATTTCAAGCAATCTATCATATCTTCCTCCACCTAAAACTGTCGCTTGAGATCCTAATTTATCTGATTTAATTTCAAAGACAGTGTCCGAATAATAATCAAGTCCACGAACTAATTTATCATTCACAACATAATTTACACCTAGTTGAGCTAATATTTTTAGTTTTTCAAAAATATTCTTTACTTTCTGTATCTAAAATAATCGTACAATTTAGGGGGCATTAATAAATTGTTCTTGATCGCCTTTATCTTTACTGTCTAAAGCTCTTAAGGATTTTTCTCATATCGTTTTTAGAATCTTCACTTAATTTGTCTAATCTTTCAAACATAAAGTGTTTTTAAATCTTCTATATATTTTTCGTGATTCAATATTTCCAAAGGCTGTTTATTTCAACAACTAAATCTTTTATACCTAATCTTTCTAAAAATTCACAACCCATCTTTATAATTTCTGCATCTAAAAGGATTTCTAACCCCAAACATTTCTATACCCATTTTGATGAAATTCTCTAAATCTCCCTTTTTGTGGTCTTCCTATACCTATACATAGGCCATTATAATACCATTTCACTATAGGGTCAGTCCTTATGTAATCCAGCTTCTAAATATGCTCTAACAACTCCTGCTGTCCCTTCTGGTCTCATCGTTACATCTCTATTTCCTTTATCTTTAAAATCGTACATTTCCTTTGATACTACGTCAGTTTCGTCTCCAACACCTCTTCTAAATAATTCTGTCTCTTCTAAAATTGGTGTAATTATTCTTTCATACCCATATTTTTCAAAAGATATCTTTTGCAGTTTTTACAATAAAATCATATTTTTGCATCTTCAAAATATCTATCTTTCATTCCTTTTAAAATATTTACCATCTTTTCACTTCTATTTTATAATTTCTAAAACTTTTTGAGTATTTCATCATTTATTTCATCTATAGTTTTTAATGTATCATTTTCTACACATTTTTATTATTTCCCATTTTTGGTCTATTGCCAATTTTTTAGCCGTTTCATATGACTTTTTCATATATTCTTCATCTCTTTCGTGAATATCTTTTTGAAACTTCACCCGTTATTTTATTATCACGATTTTTCATTAGTTTTTGACTAAATTCATAAAGCATGTCCAAGAAAAATACGGCATCTGGCTTTGGAATACTAACTTTATTCCATTCCAAATCCATAATCCAATCCAAGTAGTGCTCTTCCTCATTTTTCAATCTTTGGTAATTGATGAATCTATATTTGAAGTAATGTAACGATCACTTATTACAACTCCTCCTTCTAAGTAAAAATCTCTCCCAATCTTTTTATACGACGCAAATCTGTCTACTGAATAAAGAACTGAAGCTGCGTAAGCATTTACATCTCCTGTATTTTTCGCCAAATTCTCTGCAAGATACATTTTACAGGCTCTGACGCTTTACTTTCATAATTTGGAAACGACACCTGTTGCAATTTTTGTCCTTGTTTGCTAATCTTTTTATACAATTTTTCTGTCTATGTCTGTTTTCCACTACCGTCAGATCCTTCTATTATTATAAGTTTTTCCCCAACTTTTTACTCCCATCTAAAAACTTTTATTATTTACAATATACATCATTATATCAAAATATACAATTTTTAAAGTAAAATTGAAAAATAGAAACTTTCGCTCTCTACTCATTTCTATTTCAATTTTTCTATTTTATTATTTTTACTAATCCCATTGATTTTAACGCTGCATTCCACTCTTGGATTCTACCCGAATATTTTTCTAACAATTCTTCAATTCCATCTCCAGACACTGTAACTTCTATCATTTTATCACCATTATACAAGTTTTTAACAACATCTAAATCATCTTTACTTGCAACTTCTCCAAAAATCAGTATGATTTCCATCAACCAATCTGTCGGCACTGTCGTTATGAAAAATTGACTCCCATTGAGTCCCAGGTGAGCATTTGCCATAGCTAACTTCTCAGCTTTATTAAATTTAAGTCCGTTATTTGTTTCGTCTTCAAATCTATATCAGGCCTCCCATTTCCTGTTCCAGTAGGATCTCCTCCTTGAGCCATAAAGTCTTCTATTACTCTATGGAAAATTACTCCATCATAATATTTTTGTTGAATTAAGTTTACAAAACTCGCTACTGTTAATGAGCGATTTTTCTGGGAATAATACTAAATTTATGTCCCCTTTTAAAGTTTTAATTGTTACGTTCATTCTTTTTTTCCTTTCCTTTTACTGTATGATTGGATTCCTAAAAACAAAATAATAGTATTACTGTCAATATCATCATACAATTCCTTTCATTTTAATTTTTATAATTTAAACAATACATCAAAAAGCATTTTTACTTACTTCAATAAATTTCAACAATTCATCTTGTGTAAAGTAAACTCTTCTCCTGTGCCTTGTAATTCAATAAATTCTCCTTTATCATTCATTACAATATTCATATCTACTTCTGCTTTTGAATCTTCTTCGTATTCCAAGTCTAGTAAAAACTTGCCATTCACTTTTCCACATATCGCTGCAACTTTTGATTTTATTGGAATTTCTGTTAATTTCCTTCATCTACTAAGTTTTTCAATCGCAAGTTCTACTGCTAAATATGCTCCAGTTAGAATGCTGTTCTTGTCCCACCATCTGCTTGAATGACATCACAATCAACTAAAATTTGTCTTCACCCTACTTTCTCTAAATCACAGCCGATCTCAACGCTCTTCCAATTAACCTTTGAATTTCATAGTTCGTCCCATTATTTTACCTCTTTGCTCTTCTCTTTGCACTCTATTATTTGTAGCCTCGGCAACATACTGTATTCAGCAGTTATCCAACCACTCCCTGTTCCTCGTAAAAATGGAGGTATTCTCTCTCTACCGTTGCATTACAAATTACTTTTTGTATTTCCAAATTCTATCAAAACAGAACCCTCAGGATGTATTATATAATTTCTAGTAACTTTAACACTTGTCTCATTTCATCGTTTTTCTTCCGTTATTTCTCATTTTTCTCCTTTATAAATACAATGAAAATTTTTTCGTCAATTCTATTACTTCTTTTTACTTCATCTATTATTACTTCATCGTTTATATTTTCTAATACTTTTATAATCATTTTAGCTATTTTTCTAGACTTCTTCTTCTTTCATTCCTCTTGCTGTAATTGCCGGTGTCCCAAGTCTTACACCACTCGTTATAAAACAGTTTTTCCGGATCATTCGGTATAGCATTTTTATTACAAGTTATTCCAGCTTTTTCTAATGCCTCTTCTGCTGCTTTACCCGTTACATTTTTGTCTTAAATCAACTAACATTAAGTGATTGTCAGTTCCTCCACTTACTATTCTAAGTCCACCTTTTACTAACTCGTCTGCCATAGCTTTTGCATTTTTTCTAACTTGTTTTTGATATTCTTTATATTCTGGTTGTAACGCTTCTTTAAATGCCACTGCTTTTGCTGCAATTATATGAACTAATGGATTCCTCATGAATCCCTGGAAATATCGTTTTGTCTATCGTAATTTCCTCATTGTTTTGTTAAGATAATTCCACCTCTCGAAATTACTCTTAAAGTTTTATGAGTTGTAGATGTAACAACATCAGCGTATTCAATAGGATTTGGATGTTCTCCAGCTGCAACAAGTCCGGCAATATGTGCCATATCAACCATTAAAATAAGCCCCTATTTCATCTGCAATTTCTCTAAATTTTTTAAAATCAATAATTCTTGAATACGCACTCGCTCCAGCTACAATTATTTTTAGGTTTATGTTCTAATGCTAAAGCTCTCACTTGTTCAAAAATCAATTAATTTCCGTTTTTCCGTATTTAATCCATACTCTATACCTATATAATTTTTACCAGAAAAATTAATTTTATATCCGTGTGTTAAATGTCCTCCAGCACTTAGTCCCATTCCTAAAATTTTGTCTCCAGCTTCAAGCAATGAAACATAAACATCCCATATTAGCTTTAGTGATCCTGAATGTGGCTGAACATTGGCATATTTTGCCCCAAACATTTCTTTTTAATCTTTCAATCGCAAGACTTTCCACAACATCAGCATTTACAACCACCATAATATCTTTTTCCCAGGATATCCTTCTGCATATTTATTTGTGAAAACTGAACCAGCTGCCTCCATCACAGCTTTAGACACAAAGTTTTCAGAAGCAATCAACTCTATTCCTTCCTCTTGTCTTTTAGCCTCAGCTACTATCGCATTATACACCTCTACATCAACATTTTCTATATAACTCATCACATCTCTCCTTTTGTTTTTATTTTATTTCTTCTGCCATCGGATAAATTTCTTTTATTTCTTTTAATAATTTTATTTATTTTTACCCATTATTTCATCTTGTTTATCTCGAGATCCTTTCATTGCAAACCCTCACATGAACAGATTTTTCTTTTTGCATAAGGTGCAACTGTTGGATTAGACATTTTCAAAACAATTTTTTAATCTATCATCGATAGTTCCTTCAGGCACTCCTTTTTATTTCTAATGTTTTCATAAGCAAAATCGTTCCCGAATATTCACTAAAGCAATGGTAAAACTTCATTATCAATCATATAAGTCAATTCTTTTTGGAGAATCCGGGCAACACTATTATTTTTTCCTTCTTTTTCAAAGAAAAACCCGGGTGCAAGTCCTGCTCCATTTTCTATCAATCTTGAACCTTTTATTATGGAAACTTCTTTTGAAGCTCCAGTAGGTAAATCTATTATCCCTTTTTCATTATATCTTTCTTTTTAACATTTCAAAATATTTTGGAATAACTTCTAATTTTTTCTCCAAAAATAATATGCTACTGCCTCTTTTGTAATATCATCAATTGTAGGCCCTAATCCGCCAGTTGTAATAACTAAATCAACTCTATTAAATGCTACATCTAAGCATTCTTGAAATCTTTTAAAAATTATCTCCAACCGTAGTTTGATAATACAAATCTATTCCAATATTTGTTAATGAAATATACTGTGCATTAGTATTTACTATATCTCCAACTAATAATTCTGTTCCTATACATATAATTTCTGTTTTTCATTTTATCAACTCTTTTCAATTTTTATCAATAAATATCTTTTTATAAACAACTTAAATTGCTAAAATATATTTATAATTTTTCTTTTCACTCACTTTTTCAACTTTAATTTTTATTATATATATTACCACATTCTTTATTTTCAATTTCACAATTTTATTAAAAATTATAAAATGGAATATTATACTTTAATAAAAATATAATATTATTTTCTATGGCATAATTAATTTAATAAAATAAAAGGATAAGAAATCAGAACATGTACCAACAAACTGGACAGAAAAAACGAAAAACAGTTTGAGGTACATTTTTATGGGAAGAAAAAGTAAATTCACATTAGAAGAAAGAATTTCTATATGTAAGGATTATTTAGAAATGGGATTGAGTCATAAAAGATATTCTTATTAAATATGGTGTGTCTAATCGTGTATTTTATCGATATATTAATAGGTTTAGAATACATGGTATAGAAGGGTTAAAAGAAGTAGGTCCTAGAAAATAGAGAATATACAAAAGAATTTAAAAACTAAGATTATTAATGAAATTTTTGAAAGGTAGTTCTATAGATGAATTATCTGCAAAATATTTATTACCTAATACTATTGTAATAAATTGGATTAATCAGTATAATAAAGGTATAATAAATGATTACATACCCTAGAGGTGGAAATATATACTATGAGAAGTCCTAAATTAAGTAAAGATAAAGAAAATGGCTATTGCTAAAGAATGTATTGAGAACGGAAGAAATTACAAAAGAAACTTGTATTAAGTATGGTATTAAATATTCTAATCTATACTCATGGGTTTCTAAATATCAAGATAAGATAGTGAAGTCATCAGAATATTCAGAAGAAGATAAATATAAGATATTGTATGAGTTATCACTACAAGAAAATAAGATGTTGAAAGCAGAATTAAGATTCTACGAAAGATATTAGAATTTCTAGAAAAGAAAGAATAATATATGCTAAATATTTAACTGTAGATGCTTTAAAGAATAAGTATAATGTTAAATATTTATGTGAAATATTAGAAATTAAATAGAGCATCTTACTATGACTATTTAAATAGAAATAATGAAATTAATAAAAGAATTAGAATTAATAAATTTAATAAAAATAATAGATAAAGAAGTTAGAGTCTACATACGGTAGAAAGAGAATGAGTATAAAGTTTTTAAAAAGATGTGGTATAAAATATAACGAAAAAGAAAATTAGAAGAATAATGATAGAAGAGATATAGTTTAGTGTGATAAGAGTTAAGAAGAAAGATTTAAAAATCAAAGTGATGAGTATTTTAGAGATAATATACTTAATAGAGATTTTTAGTACTACTAAAGATAATCAAAAATGGTCTACTGATATTACAGAGATAAATACTGGAGAAGGTAAACTATACATTAGTGGTGTAATTGATATTAATTCTAAGATGTTAATAAGTTATGAGATAGGTAATCATAATAATAATGAATTAGTTATGAAAACATTTAAAAATATAAATATTAATGATGTTGATATATTACAAAGTGATAGAGGGTTTCAGTATACATCATATATGTTTAAAAATATAACAAAGATATTACACATAGCATGTCAAGACCGGGACATTGTCCTGATAACTCACCTATAGAGTCATTTTTGGGTATTTTAAAATCAGAATGTTGTTACAATAAGTTAAATAAAGATAAGTTTAGAACTAAAGAAGAGCAATTAAAACAATTAAAGAATATATAGAATTTTACAATAAAGTTAGAGTAAATTTAAAAGAACTACACCTATCAAAATAAGATGTAATTCCTTAAATTATTGATTTTAAATTTCGTGTCCAGTTTGTTGGTACATGTTCTATCTCTTATCCTTTTAAATTGCACTGTTATCAAATTTATATAAATTTAAAATTTTTACATTTGTAGGTTCAGGCAGCATATTTATCTAATAATACTTTATATCTTCCATCTTCTTTCATTTTTCAATTCAGCATTAATCTAATAACTCTGTGCCATCTGCACTATTCCCATTCCATTTTCCTTGCTTGGCTCTTCAATAAATGATTCTATATTTGTATATTTTTATATATTCCGATGCAACAATTCCATCTAAAATTACAGTATCTAATTTACCTGCATCTAAATTCATTAATAATGTCACTGTCGATTCATTCAATTTCAACTTTAGCTCCTTTAATTTGTTTCGCTGTAGACTGCTTGATTGTCCTAATTGCACTCCAATATTTTTACCATCTAAACTTTCTTTTCGTAGAAACTGCGTCATTCCTCTCAAATAAATTTGTGGTGATTTGTAGTAAGTATCAGAGAAATCTACCGATTTTTCTTTCTTCAGTTGCACTCATTCCAGCTGCCACTGAGATCAATTTTCCCTGATTTTTAATGCCGGTATCAATCCATCAAACGGTTTGCTCAATAAATTTCATTGAAATCCTAACGCTTTCCCTAATTCGTTCATTAAATCAATATCAAAGTCCTGTTTTAATTGTCCATCTTCTTTATATTCAAATGGTGGATATGTACTTTCTAATCCTACTTTTTATAACTTGTCCTTTTTCATTTCCAGAAGTTGCACTTTCTCTCTCCACATGCTATTACAAATAACATCGTTAATAACATGATCACTTATTATCATAATTGCCTCCATTTTTGCTTATAATTTTAATAATTTAACTTACTTTTCTAAAAATTCTTTCGTCCTTAACTTCTTTTTGGATTTTCAAATATTTCAGACGGTTTTCGCATCTTCTAATGTTATCCCTTGATCCATGAGAAAACTCTAACTTTCCTACATTTCTAGCAAATCCATTTCATGAGTAACAACTAACATTGTCATACCTTCTTTTGCTAAGTCTTTCATAACTTCAAAGCACTTCACCTATCACTTTCCGGATCTAGTGCCGAAGTTGGCTCATCGAAATCAAAAATTATTTTAGGATTCATTGCCAATGCTCTTGCAATAGCTACTCTCGTTTTTGTCCCCTGACAATTTTATTTGGATAAACATTAGCTTTATCTGACAATCCTACCTTTGCCAACAGCTCTATTCTAATTTATTTCTTTCATCTTGTGACATTTTTCTTCAAAAGCCTTGTCGGTCTAAAGTTATATTTTCTAGTACTGTTTTTGTGTGGAAATAAGTTAAAATGTTGGAAAACACCATTCCTACTTCTTCACGGACTTTATTTATATCCACTTTTTATCTAAAATATTTTTCCGTTTATAAATAATTCTCCTGAACTCAGCTCCAACTTTATTTAGACATCTTAGTTGATTTTCCAGAACCTGAAAGATCCAATTATTGAAATAACTCTCCTTCTTAACTTCTGTCGTTATACCTCTTTAAAAACTTTTAAATTCTAAATTCCTTAACTAGTCCATTAATTTTTATTACAGTTTTTCTCGATTTCATTATCAATATGTCCATTATTTCATTATCATTTTTAGATCATTCGCTTTCAATCTCCTTCAATCTCTTAGCTAAGAAAGAAAAAATTTAACACTTATATAATAACAACTCCTGTAAAATATAATCGGTTTTGGACTATAATAAGTTTAGCACCAAACTTTTTACTATTCATAGTTATATCCATTACACTTATATATCCAACAATAGAAAGTTTCTTTAAATAATGTAATAAACTCATTTGCTAATGCTGGTAAAATGTACTGCTTGAGGTAAAACAACTTCTCTCATAGACATCCCAAACGGCATTCCTATTGCTCTGGCAGCTTCCATTTGTCCTTTTCAATACTTTAATTCCTGACCTTTACAATTTCAGCAACATATGCAGCACTATTTAGTCCTAAAGTTATAACAGCTCCAAAACGCACTTTGCTAACTTGCATTATAAAAGCGAAAAATATTAATAATTGTAATACCATCGATGTTCCCCTCATAATATCTATATGTTCTTCTACTATAACATCTACTATTTTAACTTTTTTAAACCTCAGATATGCTAAGAAAGTCCCTAACACACTTCCTATCACTCCACTAAATAATGTTAATCCTAATGTAACAAGGTAACTTTTCCCATAAAGCCTAATTCTGGTACCACTTATTTCATTTTGGATATGTCATTATAGAAACTAATATTACAAATATAGTAAAATAATTCCTCCTAATAGCTTTTTCTTTTTAATCGCCATTTTTACTCCTTTCTATCCTATAGGCGTACTTTATCATACACCTATTATGCATATTTTTTATTAATTTCTTTCAATCTTTAAACTATATATATCACATATACTAATATTTATTTTAGTAATCAATAGACACCCTATTTTAATACTTTTTCATCGTTACAATATTGTTTACAATTTTAAATATTATACATTAGGAATAAAGCACCTACTAACAATTGAAATTGTTCCTGCGATTGAAATATCTAACCACATCGCAATATTATATCCCTAATACTGATATTATTCCCACATACTTAAGATATCATCTTTTCAACGTTTTTTACTAACATATACGCAGTTATTGTACGGGCTGATCATAAGCTATAACCAATATTGACCCTACCGGCACAAACGACGCCACTGAAGTAATTGAAACCAACAGAAATTAACATGTAATGTATTAACATTGGTTTTCATTCCTAAAGTTTTTGCCAAAAGCTCTATCAAAAGTTGAAATTTTAATTTTTGCAGAGTTGTTACAAATACTAAATTTACCATAAATACAATTCCTGTAACTATTATACTTACTGGTAAACTTACCAAATATATGCATTCTATTTTAAAGGTGCAAAAAGCTAATTCTCCTAAAAGTACCGCATCTACATCTAAATGAACATTTTCCTGCATATTTTTGAAATTAAAATTACTGCGATACTGAATAAAAATGGAAAAATTACTCCAATGGCAGAATCTTCCTTCATCAACCTAGTTGGTGTAGAGTTCTATAAAATATACCGTTATAACTCCCGTCAATCCAGCTCCTATTATTAGAGGCGAGCATCCTGAACTATAAAAATGTAAGAACTATTCTAACAATACTGTATGTGTTTATCGCATCAGATCATTATTGCCATTTTTTAAAAACTAAAAATGATCCTAATATGGCACAAGAACTTGATACTAATATTGCTATTAATATTATTTCAAATGCTACGCTCATTAGTTTTTCACCTCTTCTCTATATTTTTCAAAAATTTCTCTTCTATTATTGTTTATTATTTTAAAAATAATTCCTCTTTTATTTGAAAACAATATGACCAATGGCAAAAATACTAACAATTAAAACTACTACTGACCTTGTTGGAATACTAACTTCACTTATACTAATTAATGTCCTAAAAATCCAGAAATTCCTCCAAAATTCCTGCTAAAATTACCATTATCGACAATCTATCTGTCCTGTCTTGCAGCTACAGCCGAAGAAATTATCATGGCACTTATTAATACACTTCCTACAGCTTGAATACCTACTATAACTGTCGCAACAATTAAGACAGAAATTAATATATCAATTTTACTTGAAATCCTAAAGTTTTAGCAAAATCGCTATCAAAATGATACTAATTTAAACTCTTTCCACATTAATAATATTATAAAGTAAAAATTACACTTCCTACTATTAAAATTATATCAATATCACGCTCAACAAATGTAGACGCTTGACCAAATATAAATTTATTAGGTCCAGATTTATTACTCCCGGCAATTTGATTTTAAATAAGATAAAATTACAAGCCCTAGTCCAAAAATACTGATAAAATAAACGCTAAAATACTATCTAATTTTATTCTAGTATGTTTTACAATTTGAATTATTCCAATACATATAATTCCTGTAATTAAAAGCTCACTGTTAATCAATACTTCTAATCTGAATTTGTTAACACGCAACACATCCAGCAAGTGAAGCAGTGTGATACTGCATCTCCAAGCAAACTTTCTTTTCTAGTACGGCAAAACATCCCTAACATCCCTGAAAATTGATCCTCATAACATACACCTAATGTTACTATTCTAAAGTATGATCCTGTAAAGACAAACTTACGTAAAATTGTCATTTACCCACCTCTTTGCTGCTCTTTCAAATTATGATTTTAGAAATATTTTCTTGAGTAAACACTTCCATCTACACTTCCGTAAGCTACAACTCCTTTAGTTTACAAATAACACGTGATCAAAATATTCTGGAACTGCTTGCAAACTCGTGATGAACTGTTATTACAGTTTTTCCTTCATTCTCAATCAATATATTTACAATTGATTTTTCAGTTTTTGTGTCAACTCACTTGGAACGGCTCGTCCATATAAATTTCAGACTGCTTGAACTAATGCTCTAGCCAAAAATACTCTCTGTTGTTGTCCTCCTCGATAGTTGACTCGTTTGTCCTCATTTTCAAATTCAAGCATTTGTACTTTTTCTAACGCATCAATCCTTCTTTACTTTATCTTCTTTTCTCACTAACCATCCAATTTGTCCATATCTCCCATTTTGCAACCACATCAAACACTGTTGTTGGAAAGTCCCAATCAACACCTCCCAACGCGTGCATACGCAATTTTGTTTCTTGCTTTCTCATATGCCCCAGAAAGTTATCCACTTAGTGATTAATCCTAATATTGCTTTTATTAAAAGTTGATTTCACTGACATTTCATTTGCATACTATCGCAAGTAATACTCCTTGTTTTATATCTAAATTTACATCCCAAAAGCACTGGGATCTTCCTCGTATGGAAACTATCAATTCTCCTACTTTATTATTTCTGTATGTTGTTTATCCATTCTCTCTCCTAAAATATAAATTTATTTTTAAAGTATATTTTTATAAACTTTAATAATCTTATATTTTCACTACATTAATACGAACATAGTATTTTGAGTCCATTTGCGATTGTATCTGCATTAGCTTTTAACTGTTTTAACATAAGTTTTCTGTATTATGTTCTCTTTATCTCCAAGTGAATCCAGAGGTTGTAATCTCCACCAATTTTCACTTCTTTTCCTCTTGATTTTACTACGTAACTGTAATGCTTCTATACTAGGTACTGAAGATTCTACGAATATAGCTTTTATATTTCTTTCAACAATAAAGTTTGCTTCAAATCTGAGTATATTTTGTTCCTGTTTCAGAATCAGTTGGACACACCTTTGTATAAGCTTTAACTTCTAATCCAAATTGTTCTCCAGCTATCCAGAAAGCATCATGCGCTGTCACTGAACTCTACTTTTTCTTGGAATTTCTTTAAATTTATCCATTATATACGCTGTCAATTCATCTAATTCTTTTTCATAGTTTAGCTAAATTTTCTTTATAAAAACTAGCATTCGCACTATCAAATTTGAGATAATTTTCTGTTACCGCTTGTGCTTCCTATTCTCCATGGCAAATTTGTATCAAACCAAACATGTGATCCGGTGTATCTCCTTATTACATGTATTTTTCTTTGGTAATTTGATCCCAACATTTAACATATCTTTTCTTTTCACTTAATTTATCAAAACTCCTCATCTTTTGCCTTCTAAATGTAATCCTCCCATAAACGATAAGGTCTGCTTTTGATAATTTTTCTAATCCCCTGCACTTGCGTTATAAAGATGTGGATTCACTCCCTCACCCATTAATCCTTGTACTTACTTTTATCCTCACCAATGTGTTCAATTGCGTCTTTTAACATTGTTGTTGTCGTCGAACTTTAATCCCTGCTTGAGCTTTACTCTCTGCTGGTTTGTTCCACATGCTACCATGAAACATAATACTGCTAAAAATTCCTAAAATTTTCTTTTTCATTTTTCTTCTCCTAAAGTTTTATTAAAAATTAGTTTCACTAAATTTCATATATCATAGTATTACATATATTTTGTCAATATGTCCTAACTTATTTTAGCTAGCCTAACTTTTATAGAAAATAAATTAATAAAATATTTTATTAATTTACTCCTTTATAAATTTCTATCATTTTAGCTGCCTCCACATGCTACTATGTCTATAATTTCAAATAAATCTCATTAAAAGGATCTATTTTTCAATTTCATATTCTTCATTTATTTTGTAAATTCTAATCTTTTTACTTAATCGTATAACTTACATTGTCCTCTACTTTTAATATTATAATTTTTATCACCCACTTTCTACTCTGAAAAGTTGTATTATTTTTCTGGATCTAAATTATTATAATCGTAAATTATTGCCCACCATGCGGACAAAGTTTCAGGATAAAACAAAAATTTTTCCAATTTTCTCAACAATTTTCACTTGTTACATGCTCTAAAAACTTTCAGCTCACTATGTATTTTCTTCTAACGAATACCCTAATTTATCCGCTAAAATACTTCAAACACGATGTCTTTCGCACATACTTTGGCTTTTGCGCTCTCGCTTTGTCAGTATAACTTTATTAATTGTAAGATAACTCTTCTAATTTTCATCATTTTCACTAACTGTTTGAGATATATTCAAATATTCAGCTAAATTCTTATTTTGAATATTTTTCCTTTTTAAAAATAAGTATTCCTTTTTAAATAATCTTCAATACTTTGACTCATAATTTTCACCTCATTATAAAAATAATAGTGAAAAATACTATCATTTTATTTTTATACATTTTCTATATCAAATACTTCGTACTTTTAAATTTACTTTTTGCTTATCTACTGTCCATCTATCTGGTAATGTATTTAAAAATTCTTTCATTTTGTTTATCATCATTATCATAATTTAATGCCATCAATGTTTGAATCTGCTCCACTTATATACTCCCCCTAATGCACCATATAGTTCTCAAAATTTCTATGACTATTTATTAATGCATATCTATAAGGTTGATGTAATTTTATCTCCAATAAAAATCTTAAATTATCGTATTTCATTATTCAAAATCATTCACTAACAACCCTAATTTTGCCATATTGTTTATAGTATCTGATACTAGATACGATTTTGGTAAAACACTTTCTCGCTTTTTCTGTTGACAATTTAAAATTGGAATCATAACATAATAGTATAAATCATCACACACTCGACACGGTACTATAAACTATATTTTCTTTATCATGTGCCGTTAATACCATTCTCCTAATATAGCTGGTACTACATTATCTGGATGTCCCTCCATATCAACTGCTAATTTCTACAATTTGTTGTGTATTCTAATACATTTCAGCAAAATGGCTAGCAATTGAAAATTCTGCAACTATTGCACTTGAACTGCTCCCAAGACCTCTTGCTAATGGAATGTTATTTTTATAACATTTACCTTATAACTAGGAATATGACTAATGTTTTTCAGTATATTTTATAGCTCAAAAATATAATTATCTTCTATTGGTATTGAGAAAAGGTGCTCCATTTTTCTAAAAATTCAATTTTATCACTTTCTTCTACTTCTAACTCTAAATGATAATCTAGTGCAACACCAAGACAATCATAACCTACTCCTATATTTGCTGGTACAGTACTTTCACTTTAAATTTTAATGCCTATTTTCCTCCTTTTATATTTAATACTTTATTTCAAATTCAAATAATACGCCCATTTTATTTTTCATTATAATTTTTGTATTGATTCCTTTGATACTGTCATCACTGTCAACAACATTATAGCACTATCTTTCTTTTCTCCCAACATTCATTGTCCCAATAACACATTTTCTCCCTAATAAAACTCAACCGTTCCAATAACTCCTACATCTTTGTAAATAAATCATATTTTCTGAAACTACCATATCAACAACATGTCTTTTTATATTTATAATTTTTCTTCTCTATTACTCCCACATGTCCTACAATTTGAAATCTAGCTCCTTTTCTCCTGTTATAATTATTTCTAAAAAGCACAAGGATAATTTCCATATTTTTCATTTTTGTGATGAGAATTTATATTAATTCCTCTTCTTTCAGCTCAAAGTTTTTAGAATTTATATAATTTACTCCCTTTTAATATTGGATCTAAAAATCCTTTTAGTACTGTTAAATCAATTAACGCTGTCTCCTTGTTTAGCTAACTCTCCATAATAATTTATAACTACATTTGAAATTGGTTCTTTTGTAACTTGAAAATATATTTTCTCTACTCTCCCAACGAGATATAAGGTTTATGACTGCAAACTCCTCCAAACCTATTGTAGGTAAATTAACAGCTGTCTCTACAATCTTTCCCCTTAATCCATTTAAAACCTGCTTTACAACTTGTATTCTACATTTCTTTGAGGCTCATATGTTGTCGCTCTAAATGTGGAGTTGTTATAGCATTTTCACATTCATATAAAACACATTCACTTCTCGCTCTACCGTATGAACATCATAAGCAAAACTTGCTATTTTCTTGCTTTCAATTCCTTCTGCTACTGCCTCCTCATTAAACAATCCCCCACAGGCAACGTTTACAAGTCTTACTCCATCTTTCATTTTATTTATATTATCTTTATTTATTATATCAATAGTTTCCTGTGTTTTAGGTGTATGAATTGTAATTATATCTGCTTTTTCCAATAATTCATCTAACGTTTCCACTCTTTCACAATTATATCTTTTAAATCTTTCTTTTGGAATATAAGGATCATATGCAATCAAATTCATTCAAACGCTTTCATTCTCGTTGCAACAAGCCCTCAATTCTCCCAAAGCCCGATTATACCCAATGTCAAATAATTCTGTTCCAACAAAAATTTCTCTTTCCCATTTTTCCTGTTTTTATATAATTATTTGCCTCCACTACATTCCTTGCACTTGCAAGCATTAACGCTATTGTCAATTCACATGCTGAAACAGTATTACTATCTGAGTATCGCCACTATTACTCCATGATTTGATTGCTGCCGTTATGTCAATGTTATCTGTCCCATTTCCAGCTCTTCCTACAATTTTTAAGTTTGGAGCTTTACTGACAACTCATCATTAACTTGAATTACACTTCTAACATTAAAGCATCATATTCGTGTATTATATTTAATAATTCTTCTCTTTTTATTCCAATTTTAATATCTACTTCAACATCTTCTGATACTTGTAATTGTGCTATAGCCTCATCATCTATATATTCTCAACTAATATTCTATACATAAAACTCCTTTTATATCCATATATTTTATTTATTGTTGATTTGTTTTTCCATAGTTTTTATAATATTATAACATATTCAAATGTCTAATTCAACTCTTTATTTTATATACTTTCTCACTTTAAAATTATAAAATTTTAATGATTATATTTATTTGATCAAAATAATAAATATAAGTATTTTTCTAAGTTTTTATGTGGTAGAATTATACTACCAAAGTTCATGGTAGATTGGAGGTTACATGAAGAAATTAGCAGTAATCACTGGAGCTCTAATATTATCAAGTCTTTCATTTGCAGCACCAAAAGCAAATACAACTAAAATAGCTGATGAAGAAATAAAGAAATATCCTTGGTAATTATTTTAAAAATGATTCTGTATCTCTAAATGTTAAAGAAAAGAGTAAACACAACTTATTCAAGTGGTCGTTCTTCTAATAACACAAACGCATCAATTAGAGAACAAATTATTGAGTTTGCTCAAAAATTAGGTGCACCTTATGTTTTGGGGGAGCAACATGGGGACCTAATTCATTTGATTGTTCAGGATTTATCGGTTACGTTTTTAAATCCGTTGCAAATTTGAATTTACCTAGAGTTTCAAGTGCACAAGCAACATTCAAACCAAAAAATTTCGTCAAATAGTATGACAAAAGGTGATTTGGTATTTTGAAACAACTGGAGGTCATATTTCACACGTAGGAATTTATATGTGGGAAATAGGCAATTTATCCATGCTTCTTCTGGAAAAAAGTGAGAAGGTTATGGTTTCTAGTTTAGACAGCGATTATTACAGTAAAGACGACATTTAGATGGGCAATAAATCCATTTAATTAAAAATTTATTGTAGTAATTTATAGTTATAATTTTTAAAGTTACAAAAATTACAACAGAATAGGATAACTTTTGAATGGATAATACTCAATTTGAGTTTTATCTTTCTTTTTAATTTATATTTAAGAATATATATTCATAATATTCTTATGATAAAACAAGATATTATTTCAAATTATAATTTTCTATTAAAAGGCAAATTACTTTTCATAAAAATACTTTTGCTAACTCTTTCAAATAAAACACATCATCAGTTCCGACATTTCTCTACTGAATGCATCGCAAACATTGGTACCTTAAGTCTCGCATCTATATCTAAAATGTGTTGACGAAAATTGAGTCCTATCGTACTTCCACCAATCTCATTTGACTCATTTACAAAACATTTGAATTTTTAATCATCTGTCCTTCAATTAATTGACGCACAACTACGTTGAAAATCCATGAAGTATATTTTGTTTGGCACTTATTTTTATTGAAACTCCTTTTCATTTATTTTTCCATAATTTGTTGGATCAAATTTATTCTATATGTGCTGGATAGTGCTGCATGTGCTCCATCTGCCGACATTAAAAATGAACAATGTAACATTTGTAAAAATTCACTTCTACTTATATGTAATTCACATGCAATTCTTTCCAAGAAATTGACTAAATAATTTGAATCTGCACCTTGTTTTGTTGCACCCTATTTCTTCATTATCAAATCCAACGACACATTTATTTGTTCATCATTTTCTTCTTCATATCAATCCTAACTAAACCTGTATAAAGCTGAAACTAAATTATCAATTTTAGGTGCTGAAATAAACTCTTTATTTGCTCCAACTAAACAACCTTTTTCTAAAGCATATACAAAATAAATCAAAATCAAGTATATCTTCAATATTTGCTTTTTGCATCTTCTGCAACTCAATTTTAATAAATAATTTTCTTTAGTACATGATTCGTTCACCAATGCCAACACTGGCACTACATCTTTGTCTATCAATTTTGCTCCATCATTAACATTTCTATTTTGATGAATTGCTCAAATGGTATTGACATTATTGGTCTTTTTAATATTAACATTTTATTGTTTTGAGAAAATGTGTCTTCACTTTTAACAATTAATCTTCCTGCTACAGACAATGGTCTATCAAACCAAGTACTTAAAATAGGTCCTCCATAAATTTCAGTATTCACTCTAAGAACACCATTTGTTATCATTTCTGGATTTGGCTTTATTCTAAAACACGGAGAATCAGTATGTGACCCAAATATTTTAAATCCTCTTTTCTATTTTTAAATCCTAATGTAAAGTATTATTGTAGAATTTGATCTTTTAACAAAATATTTATGCCCTTTGCTCTAGATTCCATACTCTTTGGGGTTTTAATCGTTCCAAACCCATTTTCATCAAATATCTATAGAACAATTTTTCACAACATGATAACTACTTACACCTGTCATCTATAAACTCAATTAAAATCTTTTGCAAAACTTTATTTCCATTCAAATCTCCTGTATTTCTATAATTTTATCTAATGACATCATATCAATTCTCCGATGCAATACTATATTTTGTAGTACTCCATTCATATTCTACCACGCTATCTTTGCAATACCGTATGTAATTTAAAATTTTAATTTTCTTTTTCGGTAAGCAAGAGCATATAATATACTCTTTTTATTTTGTTATTTATATAAATCTGTTTTCTATACCCGACTTTTAATCCTCTGATATAAATACATCATACTCTACCAAAATTCTACTGTTACCTACTTTCCATATCTCATATCCTTTTAAATTTGCTCATTAATTCTTTATCGAGTTATTATAAAGACACTTGTATATCAAGTTGTACATATAATCAATAATTCTCTCTCATAATTATCTAACTTTTTCAAATCTTTTTCATTTTATCCGTATATATAAAATTATATTTCATCTTCTTTCATGCTACCCAATTCCCTTTTGTCTCTTCATGTGTATAATAAACCCATTATCTTCTTCTAGTGCTTGCTCGCATACGCCTTCAAATCTTTCTTAACCTTCTAATATGTTTCCAATATGTTTTGTTGTTAATTTTTCACTTAAATTTAATTCCTCATTTTTAAATGTTCTGTTTATCAACTTTGTTTGTTGTAAAGTTTATCCAACTCAGCCAATCATAATACCACTCCTCCTCTTTTCATGATTTGAATTTAATTTATATTATATTTTTCACTAATTAAACAAAAATTAATAAAATTTTTATCCATTTTGTTTAATACTTCTACATATTGTTGCTTTTTATCATAAGTAAAATATACCTAATAAAATCGTTGAAAAGAAAGGCGAAAAATAGTGGAATGGATAAAAGGCAGGTTTTGCTATGCCAAAATATTTTTAAATATTGAAAGATTTAGCCGAATTAGTCGTAACGAATCCTATGATATGCAAAAGGATTACTTCACAAAAGAAATGAGTGTTGAGCTGTTGAAGATATTGTTTCATGAGCATGCACATGGAGGATAAAAGGTGAAGATAATTTTACGGATAAAATGAACTGAAATTAGATAATATGATGAAAAGAATTGATGTATTGAAATAGTAAGCTAAGTGTGGCAATATGAGTGTGTTAAAGGATATGGTAAAATAGTATGAACCTGTCCA